>ENA-UOTX01000104-UOTX01000104.1-compost-metagenome-genome-assembly--contig:-NODE-104-length-89338-cov-9.796944_pt1 | contig 89338 bp, 73 predicted proteins | sample MGYA00238143_ERZ746982 | MGnify/ENA primary metagenome ERZ746982 (study PRJEB28758, sample SAMN06268862) | compost metagenome | isolation source: single cell | place: USA: California, Emeryville, Joint... | reverse complement strand
CCGCCTCGTTTTCAATTATTTTCTCGAAAATCAAGCAGCCTAAAACAAGATAGATAGAAGGATTTGTTGATTTAGAAACAAACCGTCTCAGTGTTGGGATATGTGCCAGTTCATCTACATTGCTCAAACAATTTTTCCCTATGGGAAAGGGCAGAATGTTCCTCGTTTCAATGGGTTCGATATCCAATTGAAGATCAGAAAATACATCCTTCGATAATGTTTTTGTTGGAGAAGGAGTTGTGTGAATCGAGCTTGGATATTTAGGGAAGGTGCTCTGTGACAGATAATCGTCAGACGTTTTCTGTGGAGAAGCTATCTGACTCCGGAAATAATAACTGCCTTCGTAAGGTGAACTCCAGTTGCTCATATCGACGGTTTATCAGAGTCTGACAACTTAAATAAAAAGAATTGATAAAAATACTAAGCATAATCTGATCTATTAGATTTCCTCTGATACTGATAGTTTAGCAAACTCAAAAAACGCTAAGAAAAAAATTTTACAATTTGCACATCGGAAACTCATTCATCTTGTGAGAGTTCGAAAACCAAGGCTTTTTAGACATTCATAATTTCAATTCATTTATTCATTTCACAATTGCAGTTATTTATATGTATATATGTATTTAGAGAGTAAATTATAGAGGCATTTTATCTCGACCCAAGAGAACGCTAATGATGCCATACACTAATCCTAATCTGAACTCAAAAACGTCGGCAATGATATCTGCTTTGAATCAGGGCCGATATTACTGACTGAAGTTGCAAATCTCTCAAACGAGAGCTCTTCGCATCCATTACTCGAGTCTGTCGTGCTGTTGCTATGCGGACTGCCGCTCTCGTCGTGTATTATATTCCCTTTAGAAACAATCTTAAAGCATTTAGCCTCAGAAACTGTCTGTCCATCACCCGAGCCGTTCGGATAAGGTTCGATCAAAGTCCTTGAATAGTACGTTTTAGCTCGTTTCTTATGCTCGTGAAAAGTGCGATTTTCTGAGTGATTTCGTTCTGATTGCTGGCGATAGTTCTGAGATTGGCGAGTTTTATGCGGAGGTCGATCGTCCAGATCGTTGGAATACTTGCGATAAGATTTCTGCTCTTTTTTTGCGGATTTTTTGTGCTTAAAACTTCCTGCGTGTCGAAAATTTGTTTGGTTATCCAAGTGGATGTTTCCATCAGAGTTCATCCGCCTGCTTGATCGAAAATGAGTTAATACATCGGTATTAGCAGAGCAGTACCTGCTGTTATGAGATCCTTTCTTCATCGCCGCGTCAGGTTAGGGGAGCCACCGTGTGAAATAATCTGTACTTTGCGCTATTTTTTTTAAAAAATTCTCTCGAATCTTGTATATTTTGTTTTGACTGTCAGTGTGATTAATTATGCTGCAGCAGCTGTTCAATTTCTATAGAACAAAGTTCTTTTTTTCTGGAATCAATTAAATGTGAGCTTTTCACTAATTTTTAATCTCTAATTCTCGAGCTAATCAACAACATCTCGTACTGCGAGCACTCTTCTTACTGGCCTAAGAATGGGTTGTGAGCGCTACCTTACACTATTTGCAGCTTGAGATAAGTCGTAGAGTTTTAACTTAAGGAGGCTGATTCTAGAATTTTCCTTCAGTAAAATTTGCCAGCTGACACGACAGTAAGTTAGACTTAACCTGCAAAGGTGAAGAAACCATCCGTTGCTTTTATATTTCTCTTGGAAAATACAGATGATATAGCCCTAAAACATCATGCCATGCTAAGTTGTGTGCTTTTTTTTTCTTCTTCTGCCTCCTGTATATAGTCTACATCTTGTGTTACACTGGTACGCATTCCCATTGTAATTGACCCCTATAAACCCTCAGTAGAAGATCTCTCCTTTTACAAATCATGAAATTTTCCTGTTCATTAACTCACTTCATAATGTAGCCTCGCCACTCCTAGTCCTTTCTGACAAAGACATTCTCCCACCCAACATGCATCTGACTGTAATATCTTAAAATTCTGCTTTTTCTGCTTTTTCTGCTGTTTTGCGTTGGTACTAAGTCATTCCATAGCATAGACACGAAGAGTGCATATTACAAGGACCAAAAACTGTGGTTTCTGTTCCAGGACGGTTGCTTTAGCATCCATAATTGACTATTTTAAAATAATATTTCTAATTTAGAAAGCATACGATCATACAAACATTTTCAGTAGAATCTTCTTGAACAACATGGCACTATCAGCAACCGATGACTTCAAAACGTTTCTCATCAAATCTTCACAGGGAACTCCTCAGCAATTGAAAAAACGCCAAAAATACGAAGCGCTTCCATCATTTACCAAAGCTGGACTTTACTACCAACCGAATTTCGTCAGCGTAAGGCAACAAGGCATTCCACAAAGAATCTCTGCTTGCGAAATCCTCAAAAGCAAAGGAACTCGCCATTTCGTCAACAATGACATCGCAGAAGCAATTCAGGAGTACCAAAAAGTAAACATAAGAGGACTTTTCGCAATCTCATCACCATTACCTACCAATAGGCACTTTCTATCTTTTGCTTCATAGAGAATAAGAATCCTCGATGGAGATACGAAGGTTAACTACGATTATCTCCTATAATTTCATCTGTTTTGTCCCTAGGAATTAGAGACGAGGATTTAGTCTTCAAAGATCAGACTGGGACCATCCCTGAAGAGAAAGAGCAGGTCCGATCGCTTAAACTCTCGCTGTACTTGCATCTTACAATATGCTATTTCAAAACCGGAGACATGAGATCCTGCGTTGCTGCGTGTGAAGAGGCTTTGAAGCTCGATCCGAAAAATTCAAAAGCTTATTACTATGGAGCGAAAGCATTGACTTCTAATGAATCTGGAACTCTCAAAGAGTATCAAAAAGCTGAAGAATATATGAAAAAAGCTTGCGAGCTCGAGCCTGATAATTTAGACGCGCATCAGGAGCTGGCTCGAATCTCCAAGCAGGCTCAAAAACTTCAAGCGGAACAAGCTACAGTGCAATCGAATCCAACTAATAAAAAGAATTCTGCAGTCGATCACAGTTCAAATAAGTCCTCAGCGGCACGAGAAGAATCGAAAACTTCCAGTGCTGACCCGAAAAATCAAAGCGGGAGCCAGCAACAACAAAGCGGCGAGGAGCGGAGCAAATATTTAGATAAATATGAAGAGGCGCTCAAGAACAAAAAGCTTGAAAACGAAAATAATGAAGTCTGGAAGATGTTGCATGGAGGCAAAAATTTCAATTCGTATGACTATCCTTTGAGCTATGAGGTCGATCCAAACGCTCCGGTGCCTGAGGAAATAAAGGAACTTGAAAGGTAATGAGCGTTCGTAGACGCAGAGTGTAATGGCTTTTGGGAATAATAGGTTTCTTGATCATCGAGGGAAGGAGATCTTGAAAATCTATGAAAAAGCTGGCAAAACGAAAGAAGCGGCGCTGTTTAAGAAGCAGCTGGAACATGCGAGAGTAAAAGAGTGATATGTTTCAATTATTGATTTCAATTTAAAATTGGAAGGCGGCAAAAAAACAGCTCGAAAAAATCGCTGCGTTAGACTTCAACCGACCCACTGAGCATCTGAAGTCTGTAGCAGAGAAGTTCGGGTAAGGTTACCTCAGCTAGAATTCCGGACTAATCTTGCGACTAGACTTGATTTACAAGACGAGACTATCAAGAATGAGTTGAAGAAGATACAAGCTCAGAATCTCAAAGACATTAGAGCTTGGAGTAAATACGCTTGAAATTGTAGTGTATCTTAGCCTTTAACATTTTTTAGTTGATGGGATGAGCAAGCAATTCAACGATAAAACCCAAAATGCGAAAGAAACTGCCGGTTCCACCGGAAAGAAAGAAGAGATGTCCAAAAAAGGGTCAAAGAAGGCTGGTTCGACCAACAATTACTACATCAATAACAATTACTACACCACCAACATCGATAATAGCCAGCAATACATAACTAACAATCAGACTAGCAACGTTTACCATTCTGCATCGGATTTATCACAACAGAAAGAGGGTGGGTTGAAGAAAAGATACTCTGATGCTACTGATGCGGGACCAAATGAGTTCAAACATAACCTTGGAAAGCCGGATGATTCTGATAGCAGCTCAAGAATTTTAAATATTTTGATAATTACCGTCGCCATTATCCTGTTCGCGGTGACGATAATCATCCAAACTTACAGCAGTACAGCCCAACCAGCTGTACCAACAAAAGAAATTTAAATGACTATATTTAATTTTGATGTAATGCGGATATCGTGACGATTTCCATTTATATTAGAATCCGTCAGGAAATCAATGAATGTTAAAAAGGAATCTTTTGCTTCTAAGTAATACAGTTACATCATATGTCTCTCAGATAGTAGTCAGAGGACTATTCGAAGAAGTATACTCCTATTAAATGAGAAAGAAGCCACTTGGGATAACTGATGGAGTATCAATGATTTTTGTTAACAAAATCAAAAACACTCTAGAAATCTAAGGAAGCTAACATTAAAAATAAAGTAAATAAAAACGACTTTGAAATAGATATTTTCGGATGGCTATAGCTGCTTTTCATTAATCAGCGATTTACTCGTGTCTTCCGTCCCAGGGGTGACGGCGCTATCTGCCTTTTTGTTTTCTGTGACCTTTCTTCTTCCTCTCTGTATAGAAAAATGTTATCAATCATACTAAACAAGGAGTGTCTCACCAAAGGAGATAAAGAAGACTCCATCGTAGAGATCATAATATGAGCTTGCTCTTCTGTAGTGAGCCTCTGGTTTTCTTCATGAAGGAGCTTCCTGTAAAGGAAATCTATCATCTCTCTAAGAAAAATTAGGAGAACGCGTGAAGTCAATGTAACTGCTTAAGAATTACCTTTGAGCCCTTATTATTTCATCCTTGTCCTTCGGTTCATTCTCTGCGAGTTTCAGAGTGCCATCTTTCGCTTCAGAAAAGCGTGAGTTTGAGCTGTCTTACAGAGATATGTATCAAATACCTGCTTCAGGGTTAAACACACGCATCTTAAGGTTCATATCCTTAGAGATCCAAGCAGCTTCTGGATATTTCGAAAAATCGAACGGTTTAATTGCATCTATTTCAATAGCAGACGAAATCTTCTTTTGCGACTCAGGGTTAGCTGGGTTTCTCGACATTAACTCTTCAATATGGTCGTTCATAGCCTGCACATGACCAAAAATCGAATCATCTTTAGTCTCACGCATTTTTGAGGATGCTCGATTATTCGGCGACAAGTTTAACTGATCAATCGAAAAAACCTCTAAATAATCAGGTCGTTTTTCAATTTTATGATTTCGCAGCTGATCTTCTTCATGCTCGTCTAAATCTCCCGAGTTTCCATGTTCATAGCGTCTTTTCTTCTCTCTCAATTTGTACGTTTCAAACTCTATTTTCTAAAGTACTCATTAGTTACCTAATCGACAACCAGCACTTACTAAATTATTATAAGCAATCTCGTAATCAGCGAGCTTCGTTGACATTTCCGCAAGATTCCTAAGCAATTGCTCCTTCTCTTCATTAATATTTTTCAGCACTTTCTTAATCTCATTTTTAAATTCTGAATGCTGTCGCTTTTCCTCCTGCCCAGAATCGTTAGACCCCTGCTCGGACTGTCTTCCCCGCTGTTTATAAGAACCTTTACTGCTGTTATAAAGCTTTTCAAGAGTTCTCGTTGCTTCTTCAAAGATTTTTCCGTTAATTGTCCTCTTTGGCGCACTCTTTGGACTTTTGGTTTTCTTTCGTGGAGTCGTGGATCGCTGTGTAATCTGTCGCGGGGTCAGCGAGCGACTTTTGATATCATCTCGACTTACCGACACAGAAACCTTGCTTGGAGTTATTTCTCGACGAGAAGTCTCCTTCATACTGCTGTCCTTCAAACCATATTCATCTGTTTTCATCGACATCGTCTCGCTGCCACCGAAATACCCCTCTTTGTTTCTTTTCCTTTCATTTTTCAGAAGTTTATCCAGCGAGCTCAATTCAGGCGCGACTTTTTGCTTGACGCCCGCCTGCTTCCCGTCATCATTCGAATTGTCATTTTCTTTAGACTCATTTAAATTCGAAGACTGCTTTGAAGCTCTCATATCTGAATCAGATCGAAAAGCATTGATTTTTTTATCTCCTAACTGCATTGGCGAACCTATCTTCTTATTATGAGTAGGCGATAACTGAGGAGTTGTTATCTCCTCAGTAATCTGAATTCGAAGAGGTCTTGGACTCTTGCTTTTTGACCTCGGGCTAATAAGAGGTGAGCGATCTTTGGTGTCTTCATGAGTACGCTGAGGTGTTTTTGCACGTGATTTTGAGTTGTTCATGCTAGGGTTTTCCTTGGAATAGTTTTTTATTTTTTCCTTAATCTTGATCTTGGTGGTTAACTTTTGATCAAAGAACTTATCCAGCGGACTTTTTGTCCTCTGACGGGTGTGCTCGACTGGCTCTGTGTCCTCAGATTGAATCTGTAAATTTGGTAGTCGGTTGAGAGGCTCAGTTGGTTTATTAGCTGAATTTGTTTTCTTTTGGCTGGTATTCACAGTTTGCGGCTTTGGTGCACTTTCATATTTTATTTTATCTTTGAGTTCGCCTGAGTAGAGTGCTTTTTTCTTTTCGTAAGTAAGACGATAGCCTTCAGCCGCGTTCTTATTTGCAGCGCGAATCGAAACATCGGAATTATTGGGATTTTTATCGAAATCATGCTCATTTGATTGGTCATTAAGAGTGCTTGCTGGGGTATTGTAGCCGCAGTTGAGTTGGGAGGTGTTTATCGTTTCGTTTAGGCTTTCTTCGTTTTTGCTGTGAGAAAAAGATTTGGAAGTATTGATTTGCTTGAATTTATCGTATTCTGTGGGGAGGTAATGGTCGTTGCGGGTCTCGTGGACGGTGGGTTTGTCTTTTTGGCGATCAAGGAAAGCTTTGACTCGTTGCTCAGTAGAATTGCTCATTGTTTAGAGAATGGTGGCTTCCCCGTGTCCTCAATTAAAACGTTGAGTAATTTTTATTTCCAATGAGCTGGATGCTTCGATTTTTGTCAAAGGAAAGCGACTCAGTTCTTCACTAGTCGTAATAGTGAATTTTTCCAAAAGATATAAAGAGTTCATTTTGAAGAAGGTTGAAGCCCTAGGCAACGAATTCATTATATGTATGACGACTATTCTCTTTGGGGTGATTATTCTTGAAATTTAGTGAATGCCAAACAACTAAAGAACTCGCTTGTCATGAACCCATATCTTGCCTTTGAAGTAATTACTACTCATTAAGCAGTCGAAAAATGCTATTTGCTTAGCACTCTCCCAAAATCAGATGAGTATCTGTTTGATTCTTTCTCAAGAAACCAAGTTATGGATTTACGTTAGCAGAGAGGAAATGCTATTATTATTAGTTGATTCTCTATGTAACTCCAACTACCTGTCTCTCCATTCATTGAGCTGATTGAATCGTCTACGATCATAACTTCGTATGACTTAACTTAATGTGATCTATAATGTCAAATTATACTCTGGAGCGCTGTGAGCACCCGTAATATCTCTGACTTTTTAATTGATCGCGACTTTTACATCGGAGCAATCATCATTATGAGTGCGAGAAGCTACTTTTTCGATTCTAATTCGCTCCATTACATCTGACAAACCCTCATGGCTCTTGAGCTTATCTGGAAGGAAACCTCCCAATAATTCTCTCGAAAATCCGAAGTTTATTTCTCTGCTTTCCGACACAATTAATTCACTCTATTAGAATAAAACCCGCAAAATCAATCTTTCGAATTTGTGCCAGAACTCACAGTAATTCGAAATAGAAAACATAAAATCTTTAGAAATCGAAAAATATCTTAGAACCTTTATTGAAAATATGGAATTTGAGACTGCCAAGGTCAGCAGCCACTTCCCTTCTCTTACTCACTCATCTTTTCATTCTTAGATCGAGCCTAAAGTTAAGGTTCTCATCGTTATCCATACAACTGGTGGAAAAACCTTACAATTGGCAAAAGCCGCTGTCGAAGGACTCGAAGCAGCAGGTTGCGAAGTCCTCTTACGCCGAGTGCCTGAAACTCTTACCGATAAGCAAATGCAGGATGCCTGGGGCATAGCCGATCTCAAAGCCTACAAAGACAGACTAAAGGACATCGCTGTCGTAAAGAATGAAGAATTAGTTGATGCTGATGCGATCATATTTGGCACGGGCGTCATCTCTTCCCTGATCGCCCCACAGATGAATGAGTTCATCAACAGCCTGGGAGACTTGTGGTTTGAAAATAAACTGCTCGGAAAGCCATGCACGATGTTTGGTAGCGCCTCTAACCAACATGGAGGAGCTGAAATTATGTTTTTGAGCTTCATTTCGACAGTCCTGTGCCACGGGATGATATATATCGGCTTCCCACCTTCGTTCAAATTGCAGCAGACAAAGTACGACGAACCCCAAGGAGTCTCTAACTTTGGCGTGGTATCAGCCACTGGATATGCTGAACGTGACCCTCCGCTCTTCGATAAGGAAGCATTGAAGTTCCATGCTTGCTATGTCGCTGAAAAAGCCGCGATGTTGAAGGCTGGAGCAAAAGTCGTTGCCAAAAAGATCGAGAAAGCTGGCGTTTAAAGTCCCTATCTATATTCTATTGTCATTGACAGAGAAGATATGATGAATAACTTTTATAATTGCGTCTATTACGAGGCCGTTGTGAGCACATAAATTTGATCGGCCTCTAAATTCCACTGAATTTAACTTATGGAGTTATGTCGAAATCAGCGTATATCTAGAGGAGGCTCTCTGTAATTGAAATAAAATAAATAATTTTTGCGATGCCCACTTCTGAATTATTAATTGCCCTCGAGCAGGACCTCATCGAGATAAGAAAACTCCTTGACATCGCAGTTAGAAAGCGCGCGAAGGATGTTCTTACGGCTGAGATCGTTAAACTCAACGCCGAAATTAATGCTGTAACGCTAAAGAGAGTCTTGAGAAATTTCTATTATGGCTAATGATAGGAAAAACAAAAAGCTGAGGAAAAAGAAACCAAGAGCGAGCTCGACAAAGCTCTGAATTTCGTTGCGTTGACGAAGTATGCTTGGGACCAAGAGAAAGAAAAAGTCAAGTAAACTAATTTTTTTCCGTTGGAAATGTATAATGATAAAATAGACTTTATATTTCGCTTGATGGAATCGAGAAACTCGACAAAAAGGACATTCAGATCGAAGCGACGGAAACTACTTTTGATTTGAAGGTGCTCAATTTGAACAACCACAACTACAGGTACCATGAATGACATTGAGGTCAATTTATCTAACGCTATTGTGGATAAGGCTCTGGGTTAAGAAATTAGATGATAAGATCGTTCCTGACAGCTGCAAGTTCGTGCAAAAGACGAATAATTTGATCGTGACGATTAAAAAAGGCAGAGAGATCAATTGGGACGATTTTGAATGGAAACCAAAGAACAATGTAAGTTTTGAACCTGTTGTTGTATTCTAAAAGTGCTGTTTCAAATAAAGCTTAAGGAAAAGGACGAGCCGTATGTGAATCCGCAGACTTCGTTGATGAATTTGATGAAAAATCTTTACAAAACTGGTGATGATGAGATTAAGAGGACAATCGCTCAAGCATGGGTATGATAAGAATGAATAAATATTTTTGAAGCTGATTTACTCATAGCAAAAATCGGAAGAAGAGAAAAAGCCATAAAAATAAAACTGATCAGTTGATGTGGAAGATATGAATAAGCATCGAAATTTTCTGTTTCTGAGAGAAGGGGCTATTACATTTTTTCAAGTGGTTGACTCGCACGTTTTATTATTGTAAGCAGCATCTTGAAAACGTAGCAAATCAGAGAAATCCTCGAGAAATACTAAATATTAGAAATACAGAATCATCTATGAGATATTAAAGAACAATTTTTCAAAGGATAATGTATGGAAAAAGGGTTTAAGTAGAGCAAACAATTCATCATCCCAAAGAGGTTCACACAAACAGCAATGATTTTGTCAGGAACATATTGAGTCCCGTTTAATATTAGAAAAGTAAATTGGAGCGGAATATTCCTCTAAGAAGGCAATTATTATCAGAGTCATTAAATCTTGGTACAAAAACTATCACAAGCAATACCGAAAACTAACTACTTTCACAGACTTTCTCTACACAATGATGCTCATCATCATCAATGAATTTCTTGCAAAAATTTGTCATTTCTAATGAATATCATTAGATTCCCTTGATAGCCTAATTACCCTCCCACAAATTAGTTTAATAGCAATAGTGCCAACGGATGATCTCCATCCTCGTCCTAGACTTCATTGCAGGCTCTTTTGTAAAAAACTTGCATGAACCTCAGATGAGTGAACAATTAGCAAATTTAAAATAATTGAACTTGAATTGAATTTAAATTCCTTTTTTGGGAATAATTTAATTTTCAGGCAAATCACCAGCCCCGCTATAAACACCCTCGAATATACTATTCCCTTGAAATATCATTAACGAATGTAAACCTGAAGCCAAGTTACTGTCTTCATGTTTCATTGCAATAGCCATTTGTCCTCTATTCCTTTTCACTGTAACAATTTAAACAATTTAAATATTCAATCGGCAGGCGTCTCATTTGAGTTTTTTTTAAAACAATATTCACAAACTAAAGCAACCTAGAGAGGACCATGTCTAAGACGCGCTGCAATTAAGTAACTTTTTTTTGGGGTCCCAAACAATCTTTGAAGTTCCTCCTTTGATTTACACTGAATCTTTCTAATAATAATATTCAATGCGAAATATAGCCTCTTTCCTCACTATTACTGCCAACATATTCTTCATTCTAGCGGCCTTCAACTCCTTCATAACTCAGCCGAATTGCAGCAATGAGTTCGCCTTTTCGGCTCATTTTCCATAGTAATGAAACAGAAAATTATTTTTTCTGAATTAAGACTCAATGTATTCTTACTAAACAGAATAGTTTAAACAAATGATTGAACCATACATAATTGGTGAGCAGAGAGATGGGCGAAAAAAGCATCCTCTCGAGAAAAGCGGCTTGAACGAAGACGAGACCCAAGACACCAATCGACTAATAACGACACCCATTCAAATTTCATCTAAAAAAGCTTCTCTGCAAATCCAAGACAACAACTATTTCATCAAAACCCCCACCGATAAAAGAACTCTTACGTTCTCTGAGTCCATGGCCCACGAAGACCTCAAATTCTCAAAGTCTCAAGTTAGTATAAACCTCCCGGAGAACCCTGAGCATAATTCCGATGAAATTGAAAAAGAGATACACAAATCAATCAGCTTCATTGACGCTCAGTACCAGCCAAGCGACCAGGAGTCTCCTGATCACACTGACCGGCAATCGCAGAGACTAATCAAGCAGCTTTCGGATCCAGAACAAAATAAAGAAGGATTAGATCCTATGGATAATGTGTCACCCAGGTTCGTGATTCGCAATCCTAATGGTTTGAATTTCCAGCATCGGCTGTTTGAACAAGAAGATCAGAACTTGGTGCAAAAAGCTCAGATCCTAAAGATCCCTAGCATAAAAGAGACGCCGAGGATAAGTTTTGATGAAATAGAGCATTTAAATCAAAAGGAGTTTAAGAACGAGGAATTAGAAGACCTGAAAGAGTCAACTGAGAGGTTTATATCGAATATAAGGTTCGATGAGCAGCCGTTCAATCGCTTCCGTTCGGAAAGCACGAGATCAATTTTTGGAGGCTCGAAGAATGATTCCCACGTCATACACATTGATGATTATGAGAAGCTTATGATCGAGTCTCCTGGAAGCAAATCGCCGAGGAAAAGCAGGTTTAAGCCTTCAGACTTGGATGAGACAGAATCTATTGGGTCACAACAGCAAAGTACACTACTGAAACCTTCAACGTTTTTTGGAAAATCTTTTGAAGGGAAGATAGGAAGCTACCAAAATGAAGAGTAAACCTACTAAATTTCATTATTAACAGTGAGTTTGTTTAGAGCGACGAGCCCAGTGAAGCATTGGCGGCGTATTAGTATCGTGGTTAGGTCGATAATTTATATGCGAAGAGAAATGGTACGACATATTGGGAGTCCAGTAACGCAGCAATTCCTTTCTTCAGAGAGGCATTAATCAATAACTAGGATGATATGACAAACGAAATGATAAATTACAAACTTGGAAGAGTGCGCAACGTCCATGCTGAAGGAAAAAACCAAGAATTCGCTGTATCGACTACTTTTTGCCATCATTTTAATTATGGAATGAATAGAACGACTATTTTGTAAAGGCAGCGCTGGAAGCGGTTCGACGAACAGAAATCTTTTGTGAGTGCGCGAAGATAGGCTCGCATAAGCATATCAAACTAATGGAAAAAATACTGGAAGAAGACCCCCGCAAGTAATTACTTTGCAATTATATTGACCTATAGCAATTTCCTATTTGAAACAGAAATCTTGTATCGAGATGCGATGAAAGTCATCTGATAAATCAATGTTGCACGCTTGGCCAGAATCCTTTGTATTTGGCTGCAAAGTATGGAAATTTTAGAGTGGTTAAGTTTTTACTCGAGCAGCATGCAAATCCAGACGTTTCTTGCAAGGTAACTTTTGTTGGAGCATTTGTTTTCTTACTCGGCTTCATAGATCGATCGTGAGGGGAAAGTTAAAGAAAAATGCTTGCAAGTAGCCGCGAGATGGGGACATAAAGATGTCGTAGGATTTTTGCTGGAGAAAGCGAAATTTGAGAAGCAGGATATTTGGCAGGCCGCCAAACAGAGCTCACGGAAAGAGATACGGAATCTGATAATAAATTTTTATGAGAAAAAGTATGGAAAACTGGGATGCTTTTACCGATGTTTCTTATTTTAAGAAACGTCAAATATAAACTATTTAAAACCGTGCTTCAGATGAGAACGGAACCTTGTACAGGAGCTGTGTTGAGAAAGAAGGTTTGAGGTCCTTCGCTGGAAGCGTTTGAAACTTAATTTTATTAACATTAAATTTTCCTTATCTATTGGAGATTGTGGATTTTTATCTTTGAGTAGTTCTACTTTTAAACATGTGGATTTTTAAAGGTTTAACAAACTGTATCAAATTGAATTTTCTTTATTTGATAGATAGAATGCTTCTTACATGAGGGCTAAGAGTTTAGCGCTTATATTTATGTGTTAGGATGTAAATAACAAAAATGTTAGTTGGTATATCCTATGATTTCATTCTGAAAAAATTATTTCCACAGTATTTTGATGTCAGATGCATTGAGTCTTCCATAAATATGAATTAGTTTTCCTGCAACTGCTCATTCATTACAAAGGTTATGCAATCGTGAGTTTTAGCATTGGAAAACTCATAAATTATTTCTTTATTTTCTTCTTGAATTTATAGTTCTACAAGGAGAATGAAGCTGCTTAGCTTGTACTTATTCTACGTGGTGTAATAGGAGGGTTTTGATCGAGGATTTTACATTTTTCAAATCTTAGACACTTTATTACAGGTGATGAGAGTATTGAGAATTAAGAACTCTTCAAATTCTTAAACAGAATCATTTTAAAAATAAAAATGAATGCCAAGTTGAATTTCAGAGCAACTAGCTATACGTTAACGTTAGAGTTTCAGTTCATGTTTGTAAGCTAATTTTTCAAAGATCTTTATTGGCATTCATTTGAACTTGTCAAGAAGCTCACCCCATTATCCCCTACAACACCTCCATTAGTGGCAATTGATCTAATTCTCTCACTATTAGTGATTTCCTTATTGTTGTTGCAAATAGAGCTACAAACAGTATTATCTTCACCATTAATGAATGCTTAATAACATTGTTGCTTCTGTAACTCCTCTGGTTTTGCATTCTGCAACCGAATGAACATAAAATATCTATCAATCATTATCAATATTCTGTGTCCATGTGTTTCTGGTGTAACACAACAGCTATATAAGCCTCTCCTAACGATGATATTATCATGCGCTCTTAATCAGCACTCTGAAACGATGCAATATCATTATATGTTCACTTTTCACTCACAATCTCTTTTTTAACCAAGTCTAACTAAAGTTGGAGGATTCTGCTAAGGTCAACAATATTACTTCTATTCTTTGTTTCCAAAAGAGAATACCACATCATGTGATTCGCTTGATCGACATCTTAGTTTTCGTATATCCGAAAACATCTCACACTAAAACAACCATTGATAATGCTCTGAATCGAGATATTCGCAACAATCCACCGTTACAAAGCTCGGAGTCTTAGATGTGAGCAGACATATAGTAATTTTCTCGATTGCGAATTCCGATCTACTGATCCAGATTCTCAATTCCTCATATGATATTAATTTTATTACGTCATCTAAAAATCGCAGAAGCGTTAGATCTCGATCAGTAGATCTTCAATATTATCAAAATGCCCACACACGATTTCCTCAAACACCAACTTCGAATCATGGCAACAGCAGCCTTATTGCGGGGCACCATCTTACCAAAAAAAAAAAAGCACTCCTACAACCTCCATTATTTTATCTCACTCAGCTCGTCGTCACAACTAAAAATAGTCAATTTTGAGAACCGTATCAAATAATCGTAGAAAGAGTTTATTTGATCCAGCGGACCAAATTCGCTTTGAATCAATTACTGGCTCCGAGAGATTCTCCAACTATAAATACTCATCATCGAACGAGTAATCATAATAACAAATTCACATATCTACTCAATGAAAACAACTATTCTCATTTCCCTTAGCTTATTCCTCTACGGAGCCTCTTCCCAATCAACGGCTTGCTTAGCCTCGCAGTACTTCGACGGAAGTACCTGCGTGAATTACGCAAATCCTGCTGACAAGATGTCCAGTCAGCCTGACGCAACCATTGATACCGGCAACACCGCTTGGGTGCTTAGTGCGACAGCATTAGTCATGCTCATGACCCCAGCAATCGGATTACTCTACGCTGGACTCTACAAGCAAGAACACGCAACAAACACTATCTTACTCTCATTCGTAAGCTTAGCTGTCATCAGCGTTGAATGGATCCTCTTTGGGTATTCCTTCGCTTTTGGACCCGGCTCCAAAGGTTACGGAAACTACAAATGGGGCGTATTCCACCACGTTGCTGCTGAGCCTTCGGGTGTGTATGCCACGAAGATCCCTCACATTCTCTACGCTGTCTTCCAGAACATGTTTGCCACGATGACACCCGCTTTCCTATCTGGAGCTGTCGTTGGAAGAATGAAATTCGGAACTTACATCGTCTATATCATCGCATGGACTCTTGTTGTCTACAATTGCTTAGCCCACTGGAACTGGGGAGCGTACATTGACCCCAACACCTGGATAAGTGAACCACTCGGCTGGCTTGCCATCCGCGGAACTATCGATTACGCTGGCGGTGGTGTTATTCACATCACCAGTGGTTTCGCTGCTCTTGCTTCAGCAATTATCCTCGGCAAAAGAGACGATTACAAGAAAGAGCCCATTCATCCTCACAACATGCCTTTGGTGGCTATTGGCTTGACTTTACTCTGGGTCGGATGGTTTGGGTATACTGGTGGAAGCGCAGGCGCTGCCAACGGCGTCGCTTCGTTTGCTTTGGTCAACACACAGATCGCGGCTTCAGTTGGTATGATTTTCTGGCTCATTTTGGAGAATTGCTTCGATAAAAAGACCAGCTTGGTGGGCGCAGCCTACGGCGCGATGGCCGGCCTCGTTGCTATTACCCCTGCCGCAGGATATGTTTGGCCTTGGCACTCTCTTATCTTTGGTATCTTCGCATCCGCCTTCGGATTCCTGTTCTCCAAACTCAAATTCAGACTCCGCTATGACGATCCTTTTGATGTATTCGCCATTCACGGTATTTGCGGAAGTGTCGGAATGTTCATGACTGGACTCTTTGCCACCAGCGAAGTAAACCCAAGCATCCAAGGCGGCGCTTTCTACGGAGACCGCATCCAGTTAGGATACCAAATGGCTGGAATTGTTGTCGCCGCTGCATTCTCGTTCGTTTGCACATCCCTTATCCTCTGGATACTGAAGAAAACTATTGGACTGAGAGTCACAAAGAGAATTGAAGACACTGGCTTAGATCTTAAATATCACGGAGGCCCAGCATACTATTTCGAAGAGCCTGTCAAGGAAACCCCTCAGCCTGAACAACAACAGCTCGAAAGTGCTAAGGGCAAAGTCGTTGAATCCGACAATCAGATCCCTCACACTATGGATAACGTGCTTCCTCAGACCATGGATCATGTCATTGTTAACCCTTAAGATACTACTAATTGTATTTCTCTAACAAATAATATATATGAACGCCTCCTACTAGTACAACTGGGAATTTTTTTTTATTTACTTTCATGGTTACTAACAATATATCTATATTCGATAAATAATTGAGACAGGTAAGATAGTAAATGGAATTATTATGGCTTGATATTTCGATGGTTTAACAAAATTATGAACTACACGACTTGAGTGCTTTCTTAGTCCAGGTTTACCTTTTATGGAACCTTATGGCTAGAAATTCGACTGTTGTTGGTTGCATGCTTTAATTTAATTTTTAATTTGGGTTGAAAAAGGCTCTGTCTAAATTGGTGGTTCATAATGCAACTAAGTAAAAACTATGTAATGATATTATTGTTGGATCAATCCTCCCTGGAGGCTTCAAGAATCGATCCATTTCTGGTTGACGCAATATTTATACTGACTGTGCAAGTCCTGGAGTGCCATGCTTACAAATAATTCCGGCGACATTTCCGTGCTATACACTAAAAACGATAGATTATTAAACACCTTCTGATTCGTGCGATTCGCGAGCTCTTTCACCCACTTCCATTGGTCTAATTGCGCTCCTCTTCCAACCGCCTGACTCTCCTCCTCTATCCCAATAAATCCAATGCCTATCGGATACTGCGAGGATTTCTCTATCGCTGTAAGGTTCTCTTCGAGCGGCGTAATGTCTGTATAGCTCACAATAATTATATATTGAAAAATCCTCGTTTCTTCGTAGTCTTTGATAGCTCTTTCCACCAAAGGCTCTAAGGACACCAGCTTCCCTGGCTCCAGAGCAAAAATCTCATAATGAGTGAGATTTGAACCGCTCTCATGGTCGGTTTGTGGGCTATTCTGCCTTGTTTTGAATTCATCTAACACCGTCCGTAATATGAGAATGATTTGATCATGAAGAGGAAAATCATGGAGATTTGAAGCCGAAAAGACAGGTTTCACGCTTACAGGGGTATTATACCCAAGCAAAATATCCATATGCTGCACTCCTTTGCTTCTCAGCCCTTGTACAAGAAGCGGAACCTTCTTTTGAAAGCTTTGGAAATCTTTAAACCTCGAATGCAGCTGAGGATGCATTTCAGAAGGTACGATGGTAAGATTCTTAGAAGATGAAATCCGGCTCGGCTCTCTTGCGAGGTTACTAGGACTTTTGAGGGAATACTCCGGCAGCTCCATAATTTCTGTGAATTTCATGAGTGAGAGATCCGAATACCCTCGCTTGTAGTTCTTAGGTGGCTCTAAATCTTCATCAATGCGGTCTTCGCTCTTTCTTTTTACTTTGTTAAACTCCTCATAGAGGGGATCAAGAGACTGCTTCTCGCTCTTAAGGCAGTCCGCGTTGACTACGCTGTAGTACACGCAGACCGCGACCACTCCGCAACTAATCCACCCCAGTAGATGAAACTCACGTCCAACGAAATATCCCGAAATAAACGTTATCATCACCCATGAAGAAAAGGCTGTGATAACGAGCACGAGGTATTGGTACTGGAGCGCTCGAAAGAACATTAATACCGCAAGTTGGATTAAAATCCCGATAATGACAATTAAAACGACCTGAGATAGCGAAGGAATTTCAAATGGGAAAATCAGCATGGAGAAAGGCGACGCAATGGCCAGATACATTATCGCGTAGCTGTAAGATGTGAGAAATAGCTCTGTGGAGAGCTTATTGAAGCAGATAAGCATCCAAGAAACTGCACAGGCAGAAAATACCGCTGCTGCATAGCCAATTACCGCGTTGCCATGAACCTCGTGCTCTCTCGCGCAAGCGACTCCGAGGCCATTCAAATCGAAAGGGCACATTTGCAGATTCGAAAAGTAAATTGTCACCTCGCTTGCGACTAAAGCGATGAGGTTTGTAATGTTGATTACGGTGGGATATTGCTTATTGTAGTAAAAGCGTTCGACGAACCCAGCTGAGAAAAACCCGAGCTGAAATATATGAATTGTCTTCTTAATCCCGATGATCGACTGCGCTACTAAGAAACCCATCGTTGCCAAGACACCCAAAACGCCTCCCATTTTAGAGATGGACTCACTAATCGCGTCTTCGAAATATGGAGTGAAGTTAATATCTTGCATGAGGAGATAGTTCAATAGAAACGCGATGATCGCTGCGCCACAGAAGATGGTGGAAGGAGCAAGATCTTTGAGAGGAGGATTGATGTCGATTGTGAAGATAACACCGGTGCATATCATTGCACCTAAGGCTAAGAATATGCCTGCTTTGTGTAAATAGGTGGTTTCGAACTTATAAAGGTAGTCCCAGGCGTGACGGGTGTATTTGCCGATTTGATTTCCATCGCGAGAGTTGCTGACGAGATTGAGCTTGAGAGATTCTAATCGCTTCATGCTTGTTGTCATTTTTCGATATCCTATTTAAAATTAATAATGTTCGGAATTCGAAAAAAGTGATTTGGCGTTATGTTCTATTCTATCTGGAAAATTATATGCTTCCTATCTGAATTGTAGTTAGGCAAGAATTATTCTTCCAAGTATAATTTCTGAGCGTTTTAATGAAATCAAGCGAGATCTCTTTCTTCTTTGACATTAAAAATTGATAGTCTTAGGAGATTGTATGAGTATTATAATAGGAGGATAAAATTCAATGTTACTTTTTTCTATTGTGAAGTTATGAAATATTTCATTGAATGATTATATCGTTTATTTCTGTATTTTGTTAAGAGGATAATGCTTTGAAGACTTTATTATAAAAAACTTCTGCTGATGAGCTGAAGACTACCTTTACTGGGATATGAATAACAACAAGTTCATTACACTGAAATTTTCAAAACTTACCATTTACACTTAGGACGCTAACTGAATTGTTATGGCATTTTTATTCTCTTTTTTTTTGCCAAATGTACAACGTTACAAGTCATAAACATTTCATTGATACAAGATTTCAAGCAAGGTCAATACCTCTACTGAAAGCCACTCTCTTTGTTCAATTTAATTTCTTCTTTATAAATCAAACGAAATAATCAATTATATATTCTGCAATTTTATTCAATTAATCTCTTCTGATATAATACTATCAACTAATTTAAATTTGCTTGTGGACTACTCAATGCAACTGTTTCCGGCTGCATACTACCAAAGAGCATTGTATTGGAAAGTAAGAGAATCTCCTTCCCTATTTCGACCTCTACTACTAAGAACTTATTCATTTCATCCTAGTAGAATACTATTCAGATGAAGGAATCTAACGAACTCCATCCAATCTGTTCCTTGGGGCACAACGAGGCACTACCCCAACACCACCATCTACAACAACAAAACATTCCATCAGAAATATTTCTCTTCAAAAAAGAGGCTTTTAATCCTTTTGTCATGGTAACTAAACTGTTACTCAACTGATTCATGCACCATTATTGAAAGGATTATCATTTAATCTCTCACGTATTTAGATATCTTGCTCCCTTCTTAAACTCTTTTCATATAGACATGAGAAAAACAACAACCGCTGGCTTATTCTAATCAAAAACGCCTTCTTCTTTACCAGTGAAATGCGAAATTGACTTCAAAAACTCCTCCATGTCTTTACTTTCAACCTCTTTATTCTGATCCTGCGTTTCGTAATACTTCCCATAGTACTGTTCGAGTACCACTCTCTTTCCGAACTCCTTTATCGAGTCCGACAGCAAATTCACCGCCTCGTACTCTCGAAGCAGGTTATACGTTAACAACAGCTCTTGTTCTGTCGCATTTGATTGATGCTCTGGCTTATCCGACGACTGAAGTAGCGCCAATTTCAGTCTTCTAGTATAGAATTCCTCATTCGTCTGGTCGCTGTTTTCGTCAAGGAACTCATCATTGACGATTTGGTTTATTTTCATCAGATAATTGGCCAATTGCATTTTACTCGCGGCCTTCGTCTTTTCGAAGAAAAGCAACAAGCGGTTCTTCAGCTTCAAGAACTCGTATCTTATCGAGAACGATACGATAATATCAAAATTCTTGCTCTCTAACAAATCCAACAGTTCATTCGTCACTTTCGTCGCAATGCCTGTGACCAGCTTTAGTCGTGAAGCAGGATCCATGTTTGGAGTATCCGGTGCCTTGCGCTCCTCACAGACGTTATTGTCGATTGAGACGTCGGTTTTAACCGAGCCGATCTCCTCCAATTTAATAGCACCTTCCTTTGGGTCTTCCTTGGCCCCGGAGTCAGGTGAGCCTGGGTTTTTAGCGTATTGATTAATAAAATGCTCATCAATTTTCGGCGTATTATTCCAAACGAGTCGCATGAACTGAGTCACAACGGACGTTCGAACCTCAGGAACGGTCAGCTGATAGAACTCCTTTGACAGAAGAGTCGGCGCTTTAGAGGGCTTGACCCCTTCGATGAGAATTTTACTGATTCCCGCGTCATCAGTGAACGTGGGTTTGTCTTTCTCTGATTCCCAGGCTTTGACGAAGGATTTGATCGCTGATTTTTTTGTCACGATATCGAGTAATTCAGCGATTTTCGAATCGATTGCCTCGATATCAAGTGAGGCGGCCACAGAGAGCTGCTCTACAGCAGGTGCCACCACCGTTTTTAAGTAAGGATATACCTGTCTGCAGCCATTTCTTACGATATAGTCTGTAAAATCGTTCATAAAGTCGTTCAGCATCTCAATAGCTTGGTCGTCCTGTAGTAACTCCTTCTCGTACTTCTGAACCACGCAGTCTCTGAGATATGTTATGAGATTTGCCATGGGGACCACCGCAAGTGAGTAAACTGCATGCGTAAAGAGCTCGAGCTTGAGCTGGTTCCATAGCTCTTTCTTACGGTCCTGTGTAATGCCTGGCTGCTTTATGTCATCTCTGATTTTGGCAATACTGAATGTGCATTCGATTTCTTTCTTCAAGTTCCTCTTGATGAGTGGTCTCAGGCTCAGGAAATGAGAGTAAAGGTCGTCGACGTTGAGCACGAGCTTTCGGACCTGCTCGGTTTCTTTGAGGTTCTGTTCGATTTGCGCAGAAATTTTTTCCTGCATTTTATTTAGGATGGCATCGAGTTGGCGCTGGCTTCTGAGGTACCTGAAGCCACAGATGAGGACGATGATTGCGAAGAGGAAGATTGATTTTTTCTTGTGGAGCTTAAGAGAAGCGAAAATTTTCTTGAGAATGGTCTTGATAAACATTTTTGCCAGATATCGTCAAATTATTTATCAAATTTGACTGTCTCAGAAACTTATAATCAGTTCAGTTTATTATCTAGAATTAGAATAGGAGGCTCGCTTGAAGAGCTTGAGGAAGGCTGACAGGAGAATACTACTTCGAATGAGCTGATGCTAAGGCGATGGTTCATAAGTCAATATATTTGAAAACGCAGTGGAATAAAACTCGCTTTTTTTCTAAAGGTTATTACTCAAATTTCTAACGAAGCTTGCTGCTATCTGAACTCCAGATTTAATGGTATATACGGCAATTTTGGGGGGGGGGGGGGGGATGTTGCTAGCAATTTTTTCTTTTTTTCTCTCTTGCAGCGCTTGCTTTTTTCTAATGTATCAGTTCAATTAATTTTATTGCATCAAACTCAGCACGCACATAAATAATTCATAAACTCAGGTGAATGAGTCGAGTATAAGCCATTTCGTTTAATATGAGAGTTAGTCTGATGTAGCAACAGACTCGAAGGCTACTAATCTTCTATTGTCTTTTTGCTGAAGAGGTTAGATGGATATTCAAAAATTCTAAATCATTGTATTTTTAGGTATGAATTTTGTCCTCATGAAACTCAACTTAAAAAGAAAAGTTTTTATCAAACGGGATTGGGAAATTTATTCAAATAATGTCATTCTCTTTCAAATCAATAATGATGTGATAGTCCTATTATTAACTGATGGTCTTTTTTCTGATGGAAATTGTTACAGGAAATAGCTCTTAAGTAGGTTGCCGCGATTTTCATGTGAAAATTTCAACACAGCTAAATTTACTTACTGATCGAAGTATTACACTGAATCTCATTGGAAGTTGCGCAATCGGCTGAAATACCATTTGGAAAGCGCTGGACCAGAAAAATCCAGCATTCAGCTATCCCTTTTTCTTGTTACAAAATAAAAAAGATTCGCTCATATTGTTGAAATTTGATCCCAAGCTGCTTAACTAATTATTCTGAGGTTTTATCTCGAAAATCACTTTAAACATGATACAAACCACACTACCTCTAAAGAGCGCCCTTTTTCTACTCATACTATTGGGAGTAAGCCTCCAAACAGCTAGACCCGAAGGTATCTCTAACTTTTGCATAAAATTTACCACAAATTCTTTTAGTCCCGGAATTCTATGAGCCTACTCTCTCAGACATTTTTCCTTATCCAAGAAACATCTCCACCAACAACGGCAGCGTTTCAATTATACGATCTCCTTGCAAATTAAGCGCATGGTTAGTCACTCCAACCAAATTTGATGCAGTAATCATCACTCTATTTGCCCATTACAAGAAATTGCATTTCGAGACAAAATTCAATTGCTTGGGTGACAATGCTGAACCTAAAGTTCACCCAGGCGCTGAATTAGTCGAAAATAACCCTTTTAATGGCTCAATCCAAACAGTTAAAATATCAATTATCGAAAGAACCTCATATTACCCCACCATCTCAACAAACGAGAGCTACTATTTAGACATCACCAACAACTCAGTGTCGATTCAAGCTCAAACCTACACTGGGTTCGTCCGCGCATTGGAATCACTCTTTCAGCTCATCGTAATCGAATCTTACGGTGCAGACGTCTATGCCTGTTTTATTTACAACACTCCCATTCACATATTCGATGATACTCCTCATCAGCACCGAGGAGTGATGCTTGATACCTCTCGTCACTTTATTAGCAAGGAAGGCCTGAAGCGAGTTTTCGATTCGATGATGTACACAAAATTGAATGTTTTTCATTGGCATTTGACGGACGATGACAGCTTCCCGCTAGAGATCCCTGAATATCCTGACCTATCACGGTTTGGCGGATACTCTCCAAAAGAAGTCTACACCACTTCAGATGTAAAAGAGCTCATTCAATACGCTGCTACAAGAGGAATCCGTGTGATTCCGGAGATTGATAGCCCATTTCATGCGTACTCTTGGAGTTTCTCTCCGCAATTTAAGGATGCTGTTATCAAATGCAACTCGACATATCTGCTTGATTTTAGTAAGCAAGAGGTCAGAGATCTTGTCCAAAAGGTCTGGAAGCATGTTCTGAGCTTGTTCCCTGATGAGTACGTTCATGTGGGCTTCTATAACGCGATTCCGGAATGCATAGAGTCTTCGGGCGCAGAATTGTGGAAGGATATGAATAACACACAAATTTTGAACTGGTACTTGCAAATGGTACGAAACAGCACCCAAGGAAAAACCCGAGTGATATGGGTTGGCGAGGGCAATAATATCATATTGGAAGATAATGAAATAATACAATTCAAAGGCAACCAAAAGAGTCTGAATAAGACGATAAGCAAGGGAGTGAAGAACCAATTTATTTATAGTGACGAATCGCATCTATCACTCAGCTGTGGCACAGGCCTAGAATACAGCGGGAAGATGAGCTGCCCTCGGTACCAGACGTGGAAATCGATCTCTATGTTTCACATAGCTCATTTTCGTAAGGCCTATGGTAATCAGTATCTGGGAGCTGAAGTTCTTATGTGGGGCTATGCTTTGAGCGATAGTAGTAGTGTCGAGATTCAGCTTTGGCCGAGAGGGTTATACTTTGCGGAAAGCCTTTGGAATCCGGATGTGACTATCCCTAAAGTTCCCCGGATCGTGCAGATGTCGAAAAGGATAAGGGAGAGAGGCGTGAAATGCACTCCAATCACAACAGGATATTGCGAAAGTAATCCTTGCATTAGAGAGTATTATACCTAACCTAATTTTTAATTTGATTTTTTGTTACATGGCGCCCATGCTTTGTTTCAATACATAAATTCCGAAAGATTCCAAGGATGAATATTTTATGTTAAATATGCTTTGCTTGTGAATTTGAGTTCTAAAAGTTTACATCTTGCTAACTGGTGTTGCAGCCACCCTTAAATTATTTGAAGAGCAAGTGAGAGGTTTGATAGAGAGGAAATTATACGAAAGTCTATGAATTGGTAGTTTAGTCGTAACATATAATGTAGTTATTGATACGCATATACTTTCTGTAATAGGTTAACTTATAATCTTAAACAATGATGATTCTGTCTTTAGAGAAGCCGCAGTTCAGAGCGAACTCTGGGATATCCCTATTGAATTGAGGAGGCCCACACACATAGATTCTCTCAGGCAAGCAATCACTCATTACATTTTCAACAAAATCCTGAGTAAAGCGCTCATTAAGGGTTACAATATCCGCGTCTTTCTCTCCGTTGCTGAACTTGAAAAACGCCTTGAAGTTGCTATTATTCATCTGAGAATTGATGATACTCAGCCTCTTGATGAGCTCAAAGCCCACGCAATCCTTTATCTCAGCGAACGAGCCATAGATTTCCACGGTAAAGTCTGAAGAGAAAACCAAATCGAACTGCTCGCCATAAACATTTACTTTCTTCGCAGCCTCTGGACCCGCCTTTTCTTTGAAAATTGTATAAATAGTCTTTCTGAAAAGGAAGAAGATAAAGTCGAGAACAGGAAGAAGTCCCGTTCCAGCTACGAAGAAGACGTGCCTTCCAGAAGCCTTTGCGCTTAATTGTAAACCTCTTCCCTAATTTTGCAAGGAAATTTATGTCGATAAGGGAAACAACAATGAAAAGATATACAAATGGCCCTGTGATAATGAATCCATCGTTGTCAACACGAGCAGAATGCATGAACGAAGAGAACGTATCATCCCCTTCATATCGTTTAATCACAAAAGGCAGATGTGAGGTAGAGCTGGGTGCCGTTATTTCTGATACAGACGGTTCAGTTTCTAAAAGCCTGGTATAAGCACTGTATAGGTTGTCTGCAAGTTCAAGGTATTCCTTAGTCTGGCTGAGGATCATCGTATACAAGCGGACTTTTTTATGGTCTCTATGAGTGATCTATAAATGCAGTATCAGTTAGGAGTTGCAGACATGAAATAGAGGATTTACCTTGAAATGACGTCCCAAAAGACCAACATTCGGGGGTTCTAAGCTAATAGTCAAGTTCTCAGATGAAAACTCGAATTTTGTTTGGGTGAAAGAAATAATTTCTTTTTTCTCTAGTCTCCATTGCTTCCATCTCTTATCAAGGAAGGTTATGGATTTGGCAGTTGATTTTGATGTTTGAACTTCTGTATTGAACCTTATTGAGTTGTAAAACAAGTTAAACATCGGCAAATAAATTAGGTTTTTTACTCATCTCCTGCGTATATCACGATTGTATTTTGGATCGGTCCAATATATGATCTTGCTAGCACTTCGAACGCCTTTTTCGAGTGTTTATGCTCAGTACCAGGCATACTTTCAAGTCCATATGCGCCATATAAAAATCTACCGACTTCTCTTCCTCGGACAGCTTCAATGATGAAATTTCCGCCTGGATGGAAGAAATTTCCAACATCGTATACGTGATTGTCGAGAATAACCCATTTTAACTCAGGGAGTTCGCTAAGGATCTCGTCGGTAGGACGCGCTTCACTGAGCATCTGAAGTAGTCTATCATAAGACTCATTAAGATGATGTTTCTCTTCAACATTCTCAAGCCAAAGTCCTTTGTCATGAGACTCTTTGAAGTGATTATATTCTAATGCGATTCTAATCGCTATAATCGCGAATTGAAGGAGAGTAAAGTTCTTGCTATAGAATAAAATGAATTGAGTAATGGAGCGTTTGCGGGAAAAAGAGAAGTTACATCCAATCAGAGGTTTGGAAATAGAAGATGACTCCAGTGAATACAACGATTTTGGCCCAGAGGTATAAGATCATGCCAAATATCTAGTCATGATGAGTTTAGAGTAAAGAAAACTATGTAGTTGCCGAACCTTGTGGAGTGTTTTGCTGTTACGATATTTGCTGGTCGGTGTCTTTTTATTGAGAGTAATCCAGTTCCTAGTTCCTCCGATTGCTTGAAGGGCAATTAATACCATTATGATCATCCCTGAAATCATGTGGAAAATCTCCATTGTTTCGTCTTTTCTCACAGCATTGGGAATAGTATTGCCAACTGTTTTTTCAAAAAGATGTTATTCACTTTAAAACAAGCAATGATGAGTTACCGAACACTAGCATCTCAATGATCGCTCCTAACGTTGCACCTACAGTACCAGCAGCGAAAACAGCATGAACGATCAAATAACGATTAGATCCTTTCATGTATCTTGCGGCTATCAGACCGATATCTATCAAAAAGCCCCAGGACATCAGTAGCAGCCAAGCATGAACATCCATTGGGTTGAAATTTTCGGATGCTCCGCCTTTCGCCCCTTGTGTGAAGTTGATATTTAGCTGTAAATAATTCGAGTCATGGAAAGAGAGTAGTTTATTCCCCCAAGCAACACAGATAGGCAAGCTCTCGTTCGGATAGAGAGCAAAGTCATATTTATCTCCCGTATTCACGAGTCTTTTCACTTTCACGACCCAGATGTTTTCGTTAAGGCTAAAATCAACGAATTCCCAGTCAGATTTTCCTCCTGGGTAGTTTTGGTCTGGTGCTGGACGACCTTGGTGACTAGAAAAATAGTCGTCTATACCTACCTGCCCGTTGATTAATTGAGCAATAAGCATATCCGTGTCCGTCATTGTGCTACTGCCGAATCCAATGCCTATCCATCCGAACGGAGGTTCGGTCAAAACTATTGCGAGTGTGACAGTCGCATTCTCAGTTGAATAGTCGAAATCGAAGTACAATGTAATGGCATCGTCTTTTAGAGTCTGATAAGACGAGGGCAAGATGATTTTCTCGTTAGCTAACAGTGAAATGAGTATGAAATAGCAATCATAGTAAATAATTTTACCTATTCCATTTGATCCTTTAGGAGGGAGAGCGTATCCTTTGTAACCTTGAGTAAAATTGACTCTAACTTGACCGTAATTAGTTCCATGAAAGCCCACTTTTGAAACATTCTTCCACGCGTAAGCCAAATACATCGAAGCGTTCTGCGTCAAAGAGAAATCACAAGCGTCATCAGGCTGCATCGACCTGCCAAATGTATAGATCCAGTGGGTTGAGTTAACAAGGCTATCGAGGAGGTAGTAACTGCTTTTGCAGCCTTCAATGGAACTATCGAGAGCAGGTTTTCCGTGTTTGATGGACCAGTAATCATCGAGCGTCACATGGCTGCCATTCACCATGGCAATTACCATATCTGTTCCAAACATGTCATCTCTTCCGAATCCCAAGCCTATATAGCCAAAGGGTGGGTTGGTAGCAACGATCCCGAGTGTTACAGACTGGTTAGTCTGGTTAAAATCGTAGTAAAGGGTAATTAGTCCACCTTTTTCATATGGATTGGCAAGAAGCACACTATAAGAAGTAGGCAAGGTTACAGCTATTAGATAGTAAAGTAAGGTTTCGAGCAGAGTGTAGGAGTACCATAAGCTGAGCATATCAAGCACAAAGCAATGAAAAATGTGTTTAAATTCGTCATATTAGAATAAATTTGGATTGAGTTTAAAGATTTACTAACTGAGCAAATCTCACCGGGAACTCGATTTTCCCATGTATCAGAATTAAATTATCTCATGCTGTAATAATAGCTATGTCTCTTGGAAATTGAAGGATATATATTTGAATCTCTGATGCTCCTGATATCCAGAGAAAAGAGAGGCAGACAGACAGAAAAAGAAAAACAAATGAATCGCTTCTGGGTGCTTACGTTTAGCTTTGCTATCTTCATTCAATTCTGTTTGAGAAGTTTCTCAAACTTCCATTCCTCATGAGTTAATTTTTCTTCAGTTTTTTAAAACCAATCTAAAATGAATACGACTATGAACCCGCGAATCTTAACATTATAATCTGAATCTTTCCAATATAACTAAACCTTATGAATGAATCTGAGGTTGCAAGTTATAACCCCTTTAAACTTAAATCAGAATGATCTTGTCTTTACTGAAACCGAAGTTCTTCGCGAATTCTGGTACATCCTGATTGAACTGCGGAGGCCCGCATATGTAGATGTGATCAGGTCTGTTCTCACTCAAAATTTTCTCCACAAACTCCTGATTGACACGCTGCTTCAGACTCTCAACATCAAAGTCCTTGTCGCCATTGCTGAACTTGAAGAACGCCTTGAAAGTAGGATTCTTCATATGTGAATTAATGATACACAGTCTCTTTATCAGCTCGAAGCCAAGGCACTCCTTTATAGAGGGGAACGATCCATAGATTTCCACAGTAAAATCTGTGGAAAAGACCAAATCAAATGGCTCGTTGTACACATTCACTTTCTTTGCAGCTTCAGCTCCGCCTTTTTCTTTAGCAATTGTATATATTGTCTTTCTGTAAAGGAAGAAGATAAAGTCGAGAATGGGGAGAAGTCCTGTTCCAGCAACGAAGAAAACGTGTCTACCGGACGACTTTGCGCTTAATTCTAATCCTCTACCCTATTATTAGAAATGATGTCTCCGTTAGTAACCTAGAAAAAATGAATAAGACATACCAACGGTCCTTGGATAATGAATCCGTCAGCTCCCTCGTGAACGGAATGTAAGAATGAGGAGAATGTGTCTGATCCGTCGTAGCGTTTAATCACGAAGGGTAGCATAGTGGTAGTGGTAGGTGCTTTTATGGTAGATAATCGATCTGGTGTGCCTTCTGTGAGTTTTTTATAGGCACTGTAGAGGTCATCTCCCAGTTGGAGATATTCCCTTGACTGACTCAAGATTGTTGTGTACAATCGAACTTTGTTATGAGTTCTATGAGTGAGCTAAAGAGTGGTAAGTTGGGTCTGAGGAAGTGAAATTGGGAGTGTACCTTGAAGTGACGTCCCAATAGCGCCACGTTTGGAGGGTCTAAGCTGATACTTAAGTTATTCGCTGTAAATTCAAATCTTGCCAGGGTTGGAGAAATATTTTCCTTATGCTCTAATCGCCATTTTTGAGGAGTCTTCTGAAGCAAAGGCGCAATTTTCGCACTTGAGACCACTTGATTCTCGCTTACCCTTCAAAACGAATTTATTATTATTACAATGAAATCCTAAGGACTGTTACTCATCTCCTGAGTAGATAAAGGTCGTGTTCTGAATAGTTCCGATATATGATCTCGCAAGAACCTCAAATGCTCTCTTTGAATGCTTATGCTCGGTTCCTGGGATACTTTCTGCCCCATAAGCACCATACAAGAATCTGCCGACTTCTCTCCCTCGGACAGCTTCAATGATGAAATTTCCGCCTGGATGGAAGAAACCTCCGAGGTCGAAGACCTGATTATCTAAAATCACCCATCTCAATCCGGGCAGCTCGTTGAGGATCTCCTCTGTTGGACGAGCTTCATTAAGCATCTGAAGCAATTTTCTATGATCCTCAGTCAAGTTTTGCTTTTCTTTAGCATTTTCAAGCCACTGACCTTTGTCCTTGAAGGCTTTCGTATGACTGTATTCCATAGCGATTCTGATGATAACAATAAATAATTGGAGCATACTGAATCCGATGCTATAACAAACATTCTTAATGAGAACAAGTTAGCTTTAAATTGATATTACATCCAACCAACAGTTTGGAAATGGAAAATGACGCCGCTAAACACGACTGCCTTGGCCCAAAAGTATAAGACCATTCCAAATAGCTAACCCATGATCAAATTAGAACGCGAAAAAAGATAGCAATACTCTGTGGCCTTTTACGTTTCGATGGTATTTATTCGTTGGGGTCTTTTTAAACAGGGTAATCCAGTTCAGAGTACCTCCGGTTATTTGAACGACAACCAAGGTTGTGATGATTATTCCTGAGATCATGTGGAAAATCTTCAATTTTTCGCCCATAGACACAGCAGCGGGAATGGAGTTACCGGCTATGAAGAAGGAATCCCAATTAAGAGGAAGAATTAGCAAAGGTCAATTACCTAATCCAAATAGTTGAATGACTCCTCCTAGTGTCGCAGACACGGCACCTGAAGCGAAGACTGCATGAAGGATCATGTAGCGGTTGGATCCTCTCATGTATCTAGCGGCTATCAATGCGAAATCGATCAAAAAGCCCCAGGAAATCAGCAGCAACCAAGTGTGGAGATCGGCTGGGCTAGCCTTATGCCTTGCGTTGCCTTTGGCTCCTTGGGTGAAGTCGATATTCAATTGCAGATAGTCTTCATAGTGGTAACCGAGCACTGAAGGTCCCCAAGAAACGCAGATAGGTAAATCCCTGGTCTGGGTGAAGACAAAATCATATTTATCTCCCGTGTTCATGAGTCTTTTCACTTTGACGACCCACATACTTGAATTCAGGTTGTAATCGACGAACTCCCAGTTAGATTTGCCTCCAGGGTAGTTTTGGTCTGGCGTTGGACGGCCTTTTCGGCTGGAATAATAATCATCAATGCCGACTTGTCCATTGATAATTTGAGCAACGAACATATCTGTGTTGGTCATCACGCTGCTGCCGAATCCGATGCCAAGCCATCCAAAAGGAGGCTTCGTCACTACTATCGCAAGAGTCACAGTCGCATTTGCTGTCGTAGTATCAAAATCGTAGTACAGTGTAAAGGCTTCTTCTTTAAGAACTTGATAAGATGAAGGCAATACGATGTTTGGATTAGCTAAGAGGAGTTATAATTATGAGTAAACAGGCTATGTGAATTAATTTACGTGGTCCGTTTGATCCTTTCGGTGGCAGAGCGTATCCTTTGTAGCCCTGAGTGAAATTCACTCTCACTTGGCCGTAGTTAGAGCTGTGGAAGCTGATATTTGAAACGTTCTTCCATGCGAAACCTACTTGCATAGAGGCATTCGGAGTCAAAGGAAAATCGCAATTGTCTTCGGGTTTCATTGATCTGCCAAAGGTATAGACCAAATGTGTTGAGTTAACGGAACTATCGAGGAGGTAGTAACTGCTTTTGCAGCCTTCAATGGTACTATCGAGTGCAGGTTTTCCGTGTTTAGTGGACCAGTAATCGTCGAGTGTCACCTGGTTGCCATTCACCGTTGCAATTACCATATCTGTTCCAAACATATCGTCTCTTCCAAAACCCAAACCAATATAGCCAAAAGGAGGGTTGCTAGCGACGACTCCGAGCGTTACAGACTGGTTGGCTTCGTTGAAGTCGTAGTAAAGGGTCATCAGTCCTTCTTTTGCAAGAGGATTAGCGAGAAGTACGCTATAAGAGCTAGGGAGAGTTACAGCTAATGATTGGTAAATAATCAGATAAAGAAGGAGGTTTACCTGTAGCTGTAGACAGCAAGCACAATGCAAGTAACAATGAAGCTGACTTAGGAGTCATGAAAAACTTCTTCTTGAAATTTTATTACAATAAATTAAATCTCGATCGGAAAAAATGAGTTAAATCGAGAGTCACAACATAAGTCCTGAATTTGTTAGAATAATAAAAACTCTCTTGAATTTACTGATTTTGAATCCCTCCTGAGTCGATATTTTCACATCCAAATCTTTTCATTTTTTTTGAGTCTAACTCGGCGGTTTTTCCTTCTCATTGCATGTATGTGATGAATTTTGTTGGCTGAAAGAAATCTCACTGTGGAAGCTCTCATCTTGGAGCCATGCAAGTAATCATGATTAAATCGAAATCAGAGAATCTACAAGGAAGATAATCATTCACGAAATACCGGTAAATTAGTAGAACAAACGTTAATTGCATAAGTTTCCGCCCTAAAAATGCTAGCCAAATCAAAAGCCTAAATTAACTTCTACTTAGATATAAGGAAAGTCGGTTACAAACCCGCTTACTAAGATGAACTTATGCTTACAGGCCCTCGTGATTTAACACTTTGAGTATAGAACTCTGAAAAATACACTCTGTATTCCTTGATAAGTGATTTGGCTTTAAATGCAATATACAGCGCTTCGGAATAAATTTGCCACGTTTTAAAATAAAAATCTGAATCATCATAAAGAGAGATTTTTGTGAAATAGCATTCCGAATAGCATTAAATTATAATGATCTTGTCTTGAGGGAAGCCACTACTATGTGCGAATTCTGAGACATCCTTATTGAATTGAGGAAGTATACAAACTTAAATTTTCTCAGAAACATTATCACCCAATATATTCTGAACAAACCTTGGGAAAATCGCTCTGAACTATCGACTTCTCACATAAACAGGAGAGAATTCCCACTTACTTTGTTTTTTGTATATATATAACAGCAAATTCCTAGTTGGTTACCTCTAAACCCCCTTTATGCTAACTGTTGGAAAACATGCAAGTAAGATGTCTAACTATACCTCCTGAAAAAATACATATCTTTCTGCGTTTCGTCGTTTTATATTCTAAATGAGGATATTTTAGCTATATAATGAGATATAACTTTAAAAGACATAGAAATCACAATGTTAAATTGTTCAACTTTTTCTTATTATTAATATATTCATCAATAAATCTGGCGAGCCTAAATTCGAATGATCTTGTCTTGAGGGAAGCCATTGCGTTTTGCGAATTCTGGGACGTCTTCATTGAATTGAGGAGGTCCACAAACGTAAATTCTCTCAGGCATATTCTTACCCAATATATTCTCAACAAGCTCTTGAGTCAAGCGTCCATTCAGACACTCAACATCAAAGTCCTTGTCGCCATTGCTGAACTTGAAGAACGCCTTGAAAGTAGGATCCTTCATCTGTGAATTAATGATACACAGTCTCTTTATCAGCTCGAAGCCAAGGCACTCCTTTATAGAGGGGAACGATCCATAGATTTCCACAGTAAAATCTGTGGAAAAGACCAAATCAAATGGCTCGTTGTACACATTCACTTTCTTTGCAGCATCAGCTCCTCCTTTTTCTTTAGCAATTGTGTAGATGGTTTTTCTGAAAAGGAAGAAGATAAAGTCGAGAATGGGAAGGAGTCCTGTTCCAGCGACAAAGAAAACGTGTCTACCGGAAGACTTTGCATTTAATTCCAATCCTCTTCCCTATTTTTTCAAAGCATTTATGATTAGAAGCAAAGAAGCGCAAAAATGTTTACCAAAGGTCCTGTGATAATGAATCCATTGTTGCCAGTAGAAGTCGAGTGTAGAAATGAAGAAAAGGTGTCGTTGCCATCGTAGCGTTTCACCACAAATGGCAAATAAGATATGGAATTGGGCGCGGTTATGACATGATCCAATTGATCTGGGCCAGACTCTGAGACTGTAGTATACGTGCTGTAGAGATCATCTGCGAGTTTCAGATATTCTTTTGTCTGACTCAAGATTATGGTGTACAGGCGGACCTTGCTGTGGTCTCTATGAGTAAGCTAACAAATTTATTTATTTATTTTTTTAGCTTAATGCAAAAGAATACTTTGAAATGACGTCCCAGAAGACTTACATCTGGAGGCTCGAGACCGATGCTTAACCCATCAGAAGTGAACTCGAACTTTGTTAATGTTCCAGAAATATTTTCTTTATTTATCAATTTCCACTTTCGGCCGCCTTTATCATCTTTCTCGAGTAATGGTGTTGCTTGAGAGCTCGTTATGACTCTACTCTCTTCGTGACTACTTATCGAATTCCTAAGCAAATTAATTGTTACAATCATCACATCAAAGCAAAGAAATGTATTTACTCGTCAACCTTGTAAATGAACGTTGTGTTTTGAATGGGACCAATATAACACTTTGCGAGGATTTCAAACGCTTTCTTTGAGTGCTTGTGTTCGGTGCCCGGAATACTTTCAATACCGTAGGAACCATATAAGAATCTGCCGACTTCTCTGCCTCGAGCAGCTTCGATAATGAAATTTCCACCGGGATGGAAGAAATTTCCAAGGTCGTAGACATTGTTGTCTAGAATAACCCATTTCAAATGAGGGAGCTCACTAAGAATCTTCTCTGTAGACCCCCCTTCACTAAGCATCTGAAGCAGTTTTTTCTGCGATTCGCTGAGAGTTTGTTTCTCCTTCAGACTCTCTAGCCATAGCCCTTTGTCCTTGAATTCTGTAATACTTTTGTATTCAAAAGCGATTCCAATCGCAATTATCATGAATTGGATGGCACTAAATCCCATTCTAACATTTCCTAATAAGAACGAGGAACGACATATGTTATCTTACATCCAGCTAAATTTTTCCAAATGGAAGATGATGCCACTGAAGACAACAGATTTCGCCCAAAGGTATAAGACTATTCCAAATATCTAATGAAAATTGATAATTAGAAGGGCTAAAACTAAATTAACAACCTTATGGCCTTGTCTACCGAGGCGGAATTTATCTGTTGGAACTTTTTTCTTCAGCATGATCCAGTTCAATGCTCCTCCAATCGCCTGGAGGGCTATTAAAGACATGATAACTATTCCTGAGATCATGTGGAAAATCTTCAATTTTTCGCTTGATTTAATGGCGTGAGGAATAACATTACCACCTTTTCAGATAATAAGGATCAGAGATTGAGGAAGAATTGATTACTGAAGACAAACATTTGAATGACTGCTCCTAACGTCGCAGCTACAGCACCACCTGCAAAAATTGAATGAACGATCAAGTAGCTCTTCGATCCTTTCATGTATCTCGCAGCGATCAAGCCAATATCCACTAAAATTCCCCAAGAAGCCAGCAACAACCAAGTATGAACGTCTTTAGGACTGATGGTTTGAACTCCTTTACCTCCAGCTCCTAGAGTGAAGTTGATATTCAACTGCAAGTAGTTAGATTTATGGTTAGAGAGCGTTTTATTCCCCCAGGCAACGCAAAGAGGTAAATTCTCGTTTTGATTAAGGACATGGTCATATGAGTCTCCCGTATTCACAAGTCTTTTCACTTTTACGACCCACATGCTCTCATTGAGGTTGTAATCAACGAATTCCCAATCTGATTTTCCTCCAGGCAAGTTTTTGTCTAGAGAAGGTCGTCCTTGTTTAGTGGAGTAATAATCATCAATGCTGATTTGTCCGTTGGTCAGTTGCGCAATGAACATATCTGTGTTTGTCATCACGGTGTTACCAAATCCAATGCCAATCCAGCCAAAAGGAGGCTGACTCATTACTACTGCAAGAGTCACAGTTGCGTTGGCAGATGAATTATCAAAGTCGAAATGCAGAGTAATGGCTCCGTCTTTAAGCACTTGATAAGACGAAGGCAATGTAATATTTGGATTTGCTACAATGGAGTATGAAATTATGATGAGCAAATCAATTTGTTTTACCCGTTCCATTTGATCCATTAGGAGGGAGAGCGGGTCCTGTGTACCCTTGAGTAAAGTTTATTCTAGCTTGACCGTAGTTCTTGCCGTGATTACTTAGACTCGTATTTTTCCAAGCATATGCCAAGTACATTGAAGAGTTCTGAGTCAATGGGAAATCGCATGCATCCTCAGCAGCCATTGATCTGCCAAAGGTATAGATCAAGTGAGTTGCATTTAAAAGGCTATCTAGTAGATAGTAACTGCTTTTGCAGCCTTCTATGGTGCTATCGAGGGCAGGACGACCGTGCCTGGTAGACCAGTAATCATCGATTGTTACTTGGCTATTGTTCACAATCGCAATCACCATATCCGTTCCAAACATATCGTCTCTTCCAAAGCCCAAGCCAATATAGCCAAATGGCGGGTTAGTAGCAACGACTCCCAGCGTGACGGACTGGTTAGTGTCGTTGAAGTCGTAATACAGGGTAATTAAGTTTCCCCCTGCAGATTGATCAGAAAGCAATATGCTATAGGAACTAGGTAGCGTAACAGCTTGTGGAGAATGAATAAAGTTGAGGAGCAATTGAAGCAATGTTACCAGAAGCTGTATACAGCAAAAACAAGGCAATAATGCACGTTGGCTTCATCTAAATGTTTACTTTTCGTAGACTAATTATAAATTTAATTGCTTATATCCTCTGTTAACTGGTTCATGAGCTCGTTCATAGCAAACCTTAAATTGTCAGTCACATAATCAAGAAAAAAAGGCGCACCAACATTCATTTCTCTTGAAATTGCCAGCCTACTAGCTACTTCACCTCAAGACTTGTTCCATTGACTCTCATTCGAATGTCTGCTCAAGTCATTTAGTTTTAAGAAAAATTCATGAAAGCAATGGCTGAATGTCATGCTGCGGCCAGAAGTATTTTTTTTTTTACAAAATGAGAAAGGGCTACTTTAAATGCTTCCATGAGAGCCAATTCTTAGGCCAGAAAAGAAAAAAAAGGAAAAGAAGTTTTCACGGACACCGAGTCCTTCATTAAATATTGTAAAGTATTCTTGGCAATAACTGATTGAAATTGAAATTGAAATTAAAGTCCTATTTTTAATACAGAGATCAGATTTCATCAGTATCAGCTTTTCCCTCTTGTACAGTCCATACTTTGGTTATGCCTGAACATAGAATTAAAGAGGTCTTTTTCAACAAGAAGCAGAACCTGCATTTAATGAATTGAGTTAACAGTGATATAGAAAAGATGGTATCGCGCACCCTGAGTTCGAAATTTCGATCCGCTCGAATTTTCAAAAAAGGCAGTTTTGGGAGAGACTGTGTAATAATTCATGAATCACCCTTTTTTTTTCCTCATAACATTTCCTTGTAACAAGCTGGTGCTTTGGTAGAAGGTTAATTGTTAGTTCAACTCAAGCAGCTTCAAATTATACATGATTTCTTGTCTCAAAATGCAGAGGTTTATATAGATTGTCTGATGACAAACTGAGCAAAATCTGGAAATTGTAAGTCAGAAACTTTTATAATCTATATATACATACTCTCATCAATGATTCATATGAACGCTGATACTCCTATCATTTCTATTGAAGTAGCATTTTTGTATGATATGTTAGATTAAAGTACAACAATTTATCTGTACAATCGATATCTATGGGAATTATGTTACGAAAGAAAAACGCTGAATATGAAAAACAATCATAAATCACAAGATCGGATATAATAAGAGCAAATATGGAATTTCTGACTCTATCTGGTATTGAAAATTTCTCTTTCAATAATTTTTGTCTTCAATTCGGTTCTCCTTTAATCTTTTCTTGAGAGTGAAAGACGACTGCAGTTCACATTTGGTTTACAATACGAAATTGGGTAGTAGAACGTTCATTGGCTTCAAATACTCGCATGATACTTTCTCCAGCGATTGCACTAGAAATAGTTTATCATTGCGAATTTATCCGTCAATTTTCTTCATGGCCTTTGATTCCAAGCATTTGAGAGCGGGTTTCCAAAAAAATTTGAAAAGGATTCATTCTATTTCTTCATCGGGTCCGAGTACACGACCTGCAGCTTATGGAAGTATGGATAAATTAAAAAATGATCTGCACAGTTCTAAATCAATCGTGTATGCAAAACTTGAGTTCGAATTTCTCTGCTATTGTTACAAGAGAGCAAGTAGCACTCTATTTGATGGTCAGCCTGCCAAAATGGGCTGGCTTGCAATCTCAAGCTAATTTTTCCTCAACTAAACTAAACTGCGTCCTTCAATGTCACCATGAAATTCGAGGAGCTGGAAGAGTTTGAATCCCTTTTTAAAAAAAGCTGCGGAGTTGTCAGCAGAACAACTGAACGTATTTTTCCAATAATTTGTTTTTCAATTATTTATTAGAGCTTTCCTCCAGTATTTATAGTCGCTGATACATTTAGAACGCATGGAAGCCAAAGTACCTACTTTAATCTGTTCCAAAAATTTAAATTTGCTACTGAATTGACTGCTGAAGCTCAAAATTTTTCATCAGGTTCTAGTCCAAATATATGAAATTTAATGATGAGAATATCATCAAGACCGAATGTATGAAGCAATTCGAGCTTTTTTCTTAGTGGAAAGTCAGGAATCAAGCTTAGAAGCTCAGAAAACATTTTAGGTTCGTGCTTTTGCAGATTTAATTTCGAGGTTATTAAGAAAAAAAGAGTTTTTTCGCAGTCGTTAATTTGTTAAAAAAGTTCTTACTGACCAAACATAGAAATTAGAATGAAAAACTCTTTTTTTCCATCACGAAAGCAAAGCGCAAGCAAAAGGTACTTTTGTGAGAATATGAACATAAGGCTAAGTAGAGCTATTACCAGAAAATTCATTTTTTAATAGTATTGGAATGGTGTATGAGGGGAGGAAAAAAATGTGTAGTTTTTGACTGAGAGTATACTCGTTTGTTACTACTGTGCTAGTTGGTAGTTCTTAGCATCATGCTCTTGGAAGCAGTACTTGGCATTTTAATCTATGACAAGTGACTGAGAGCACTGTTTCGAGAAATTCAATGTTTTTCATTTATTTTTGCTTTGTGAAAAATTCAACTCGAAAAGTGAAAAATGACTTGCGTCCTTTGAGATCAACATCTCAAGCAAGGAAATCATCACGAAAGCTGACGAGCACTAGTTTATTAATGTATTATTAACCGAGAAAGTTTTGCACATGTGCAAGCAAGTGGTTCATCGAAAAACGAAATGCTCTGAGAGGTTTATGCTCCTTAAAGTAACAAGCTGAAGTCAATTTCCGGACCAGGGATATCTTAACCAATTAGCCTACAATACCGAAATCATTTTAATAATCGGTTTCCTTGGATCTGCCCATGTCACTACTGATACTTTAAACGGAAATTCTTAATAATTTCTTTTTGAAAAAGCTTTAAATTTTCAGTTGTTAAAGTTGTTAAGTAGTTAAAGCTTAGTAATGAAAGCCCCAATTATCACAGTGAATCAATAGACTCAACGAGCAAAAGAAACCAGAAAACAAATGACTTAATATTACTTAATAATAATAACTATTCTTACTTTAAATTGCACTTAATTTAGGCAAAATCATTCAATCTTCTTTTGCCAATTCGCCTCGAATTCGTCGAATAGGAATGGCTAAACCCTCCTCCTGTTCCTGAAGAATTCATTCCACCAATACCCTCAAATATTCCGCCTCCACTGCTATTATAGCCAACCATGCTATTGGCTAACTGAGAAGCGTTTCCCAAGGCCAGAGGATTTTGTCTTTCATTGAAGCCATTTTTCGTTGCCAATCCACTGCCAATAGCATTGCTTTGGGATTGAACATTCGAGTGATTATTTGCAAACAAAGCAGAAAGAAAAGATAAATTAGTTGAATTTGCTCCATTATCCATTACATTATTAATTGGACCAAACATTCCACCATTGCCGACTGGGGTCAATTGAGTATTTTTATTGGAAAGCCCGGAGAAATTGGTATCTCGATTTTGGGTATCTTGTAATAGAGTCGTTAAAAGAGAGGTATGGTCATGTCCTTGGACACTCTCTTGTGGAGCATTAAATTGACTAATCCCTAAGAGGAGATTTTTTTGGACTGGATTTGACGGAAATGACATATTCTGAGCGGCATTAGTTGGAGCAATTACTTCATCAAAACTTCTTATGCGTGTTTGGTCATTGCTGTTTGTATTAGAAGGACTCGAAGAACCTGGATTGCAATTTGTAGTGACATTTCCTCTGATAATCTCATCAAGTTTCAGTTTTTTTCCAAGTGATGTCCCAGTAAATGAGCTCCGGACAAAAGGATTATCAATAGGGATTTGATATTGATTCGAAGGGACCTTAAATATTGCAGTGATGTCATTAAGAGGCTGTTCTTTAAGTTCTTCATTTAAGTTCTGAATGATTTTATTGCCATTATTGACAGGACACGTTGATTCGAAGACTTTGGAGAGGCTGTTCTTCACTAGCGGTTCAGGTGAACTTTGACGGTTTGCATTGAATTCTTGGTTCAATGTTTTTGTTGGAGTTGTGAATTTCTGATTTTCTTTAAATGAGTCAGCGCTTTTTAAAATCACAATGGGATTAATCGATCCTAATAAACTATTTTCTTTGTTGCTGAGCAGACTGTCCTGCTTTTTCTCTGCTGACTGGTTCGCATATGCTTCTAACGCAAACAGCTGATTAAAATTACCAATCGAACTAGTCTTCTTCATCTTATTCAACTTCGAAGATCGATTTTCTATTTCGCTCAAGTCATTGCATAATTGCCGGTTTTCCATGCTAGTCATCATCTCTGGCAAGCCGCTATAATCGATTGTATCGGCTTGACTCGGCGAGAGTGGCTCGATGACTCCAGCTTCTTTCCTCTCCCTCTTTTCCTTATTTTCAGAATCTGATTCGCTAATGTCATCCTCCCACAACTTTGAAAGACTCGCAGGACTATTCTGTGGAAGGGCTTCGGTCTTTACGTTTTCTGACGAAATTGGAACCTCATTCTCCTGATGCTGTTCTAATAGTGGAACTGTAGAAAGATTATTGGAATCCATGAGAAGATTCTCTGTATAATTCTTTCCCTCTACATCATTATTCTGAGCATTTTCATTTGGCTCGCCCAAAGAAGATTCTTCGGTCTCTCGATTTTCATTAAACGCGACGGATTCTTCAGCTTGAGATAACTCCTTTTGTTGAATGGAACTTTCTACATCATGCGCTCCACAGACTCCTTTCTCTTCTTCTACTCAAGTAAAGCATAAATATCTTGAACTGAGAATCTTTGCTTACCATTTAAAGCGCCTGCCCCTGGGAAAATTGCACCTATGCTTTGCTCATCCTCACCAGAACGATCAGAAAGTAAAGTCATCTTCTCAGCTTTTGAAGAGGTAACCTCTTGCAGGGACGCTTCAGGAATTAAATCCTCATTCAACCTATCCGAGTTCAACGCATCCTGATGAATAGAAATCACCATCCGATTGAATCGAACTGGACAATTTGATATCTCAGCCAACTTTATACGTTTGCGAAAGTCCCTTCTATCCAGCTGATCTGCTCTCGCCGTTTTAGGCTTGACAACCCTCGGCTCATTTTCAGGACTGCTCTCCTCCCAAGCTATTCTTCGTCGGCTCTGAGTGAAGTTAGTACTATTTTCTTGCTCAGCCAATTCTTGTTCATTCCGGACTGTATAAGGCTGTTTTCGGCATCTTCGTGATCTGAGAGGTAATGATTGATGCTTTTCAGCTCGTTTCAAACCAACAAATGAGTTGTATGACTGAGAAGATATATCTGTTTTCACTTTTTTCAGTTTTTCCTTGGGTTCTTTTGCGCATTTTTCAGATTGATTCAAAAACCTAACTTTCTTGCGATACTGCAACGAGTCCAAGGAAAGGTTCTCTGTGCGTGAAGAATTCTCATTCACAATCGAATCTGTTTGATTTTTTGTTTCTTTTAACTCCTTGTCTCTGAAAACGCTGGAAATCAATCTTTCAAAATGACCTTTTAATGTTTGAAGTTGCTTTCTTTGCCATTGGAACGCCTGGGCACCCATATCGAAGATGAGTTGAGGGACTTTAGAAAATTTTGAAAGATTCTCGCTCTTTTGATGGCAGTTTCTAACATTTGAAAACGGGTGATACAGTTCTTTGTCGAGTCTGCGTTGCCTCTCCTGCAGGAATGATCTCTGGTAAACTCTACTCTCTCTGAGCTCATAGAACATATTGTTCATTCCCGGAGTTTTACGCAAAATTTGAATCAATTAAAAGGATTTGAAATTTGTTCCAAAGTCTCGTTTGAGTCAAATTTATGAGGCTTAATATCAGTTAACTGACACTAAAAATTAAGATTCTTCTGATATGAAGTATCTATCATAATCTGCCCTAATTAAGTAATGTATCAAGCATTACTTTTTTCAGAATCAAGTGAGATATCTCATTTCACGTCCTTAAAATTGCGTATTAAAAAAATTGCGCAGATTCAGGTTTCAATGAATAGTCTCACGGCCAGCAGTCTTCGTGAATCCAGAGAACTGCTCAATTGCGTTCTGAAGGAAGAAAATATAGACAGGTTCATAGGTATTATTAGTTGAATCAGCTCCATTAAATCTAGTTCTTTTCATACGAGGTTGAAATATCAAGCTATTAGTACTGGAAGTTGCCCTTGTTTTTTCCATCATTGATATCAAGTTTCTCAGAATTGCTTTTCAAAAAACAGGAATGAAGCTCTCACTACTGAATATTGGTAAGTCTTCCTCTTTACATGACCCACTACACTTGATACTCACATTCCAATTAGATCACTAGCAAAGTTTTTACCCTTTAATAAAATAGATTAAGACTCTCTGAGAAAAATTTCACTTCTCATTATGAGACCATATCTAAATTCAAATTAGGAGACCCAACAGAAGCCAATATTTCTTAGAACGATGCTGTTCTTTAGTATTAATAGATATATATACACATACTTGAAAGTCTTATGTTTTCATATATAAGAATTGATAACACTATTATATATACAAACCCGTCGGCATTCTGAATCGTATAAAAATAGCACAAGCTACTGCATATACCTGTTATTGCTTTATCTTAGGAGTAATAACATATCATCACAGCTAATATGCTCACCCGACAGATATATGGTTAACTTAGATTTGTGTACGATTACAATAATTCGAAGGAAGCGACTTCGTGCTGTTTGGACCGAAGCCAAAAAACGCGCTAAAAATGAATTAATAAGATACGAGTCATTATTGTTACCCATGCGCACGGACATAACATTCATCAGCGACATTTTTCACCTTTCTTACGTTTGAGCTCGAACTCCCATTTAAAGACTCTTCAGAAGGTTCGATTGCAACGCTTTTCTGAAGATCTTTGTTTAAGGGAAGCATTTTCTCCTGTTTGAGGTTAGTCATAGAACTTCAATTTCTAAAAAATCATTGTTTTATGATTTATCCTGCAGGAATTCCAATTAGACGTGTTGATAGTATTTAACACGTAATCACGGATTAGGAGTGATTGATTAGTTGCTTCCAACTGTCTAGAATTTTCCGAGTAAAAGTTAATTACTGAAGCCTCGACTTAATTTTGTTGACAAATAGTTCAAATTCCAAGTCGATTAACTGGCCTTAAATTTTCCACTCACGCTTCACTATCTCAAATTTAAAAATTTGGTTTACACTCTCTCTTTTTTTTTCGTGGCAAGGCGCAAAAACATCTTCCATTAAGATTCTATGATAACAAGTAGCAGTAGATAGATAGGGAGGTAGCCAGAGGATAAGTAGGCTAGTGGAGTGAAGAGAAAATCCTTGAAGGGACTTTGGAAAGTAATATTAATCGAAAAATTTGCTTGGCTTGGAGTAAAGGTTAGTTAGCAGGAGATTTTAGTCAACGATGTGTTCACCTGAAAGTTTTTTACAAGGTAACACGATGTTAGCGTTTACGGGATTCCGAAGCAAATGAAACGCTATCCATTAAAAATCTTTTTAGCACATTTTGGCAAGGAGTCACCCTCTATGTCACTTTTTCTTGGTTTTACAAAAATCTTCGTGGAATGGATTCATCATAAATAAGAATTGTACGTTCATGTATACAAATTACTTTCTAAATTTAGACAATGAGGTTTTAGAGTAAAATGTTGCACCTATTTGGCTTTATAAGATTCTTCATATTGAATCTCAAGTGCTAGTTAGCGGACTATTACAAATATTTTTTGAACCTCTACTCGCTTCTATATCCTAAGAAATGATATATAATTTTATATTAGTTTAATCGGCTTCTTTGATTAGTTGCAGTAGTATGAATTGCCACCAAGGAAGTAAACAATTCGTAGATTCTAGCCGTATCGACTCATTGATGCCAACTTCCATGCGGATATTCAATAATAGTTATATGTTATGGAAACCGAGCTAACTTCATGGTTATCTGAACGATACTTAGAAATAAGCTTCAAAACTTGAGAACTTTTACAACCTCTATTCAAACTCTATTCAAAGAAGGAAGTCAATGTTTTTATTTTCATCTCCTCCAACTGTTTTTTGGATTTTCTAAACTCTCAAACTCAAAATGAAACTCTACTAGCATAAAAATGATTAATAAAGGCGTAATAAGCTCTCACTATTCAGAGAGAGAGGGAGAATTTCAAATGCTCTCTATTCGCCTCGAATTTTTAGTGGTTATCTTCATCTTGCTGATAATAAACTGTTTCAACCTGTTCCGCTGACGAATCCTTAGAATCGTCCTGGCAACATTGTTCTTTAACCGCTTCACGAATTCCACTTGTAAGCCCATATACAAGTGCGTTTAAAAATCCCTGAATCACCCAAGTCGCTTGAGTAAGTTGATATTTTGGGTTATCATAGATATAACCCGTATATTGGAGAAACACATTTCTTGGAAGATTACACACCAGAAGAATCAGCGGATAGATCAAGAGGCTCCAAGGCAAACGATTTCCTCGTTGGTGCATTAGTCTAAGCCCGCTGATGTAATAATATAAAGTTACAATGAGAGATACCACAATCTGACAAGAAATAAGTACAGCCATCAGCCAATTTACCTTGTCATGCACATCGTAATAGAGTACATAGTTAGTGAATAGGTGTGCAATGCCAGTGATGAGAGCAACTCCATAGCTGATTTTGAGGTATATTTTATATAAAGAATGGAGAAAATCTTCATTTCCTTCTCTTCCAACAGAGTACAGGCAGTGAGCGAAGCAACAGGTCCATATCATGGAAGCGCTGTTTCCAAAACTCCCCAAAGTCCTAGGAAAAACAGTGGAAAACTTCATATCTTCAGAGTAGTTAGTGAGTTCCCGAACCATCGCAGAGATAGCGAGAGAAATATCAGCGATAGAGAGGTGAATCACCATCTTTCCCAATGGGTTATTGTACATTTTCCTGACGAGCGCTGTTACAACTATATTGAGTATGCATCCGATTATCGACAGTATTGCCAGCGCAAAAACAGTTGGGTTCTCCATTACGTTGATAAAATTAGGCTCAATAAAATAATTTCCAAAGTAACATAGTTGATCCAATGTCACCAGAGGAAATAATTATCAAATAAACTCTTTCAGTGGTCTTTATTTCCTTGAGCTATCATTAGAAATAGAATTCTGAAAGCAAACCGGTATTCGAAATTGTCATATTTGACTCTGTGTAGATAAGATGGAGAGTCTGGTTTTCGCGTTCTATCGAAGAAAACTCAACCTAATAGCTGTCGGCAATTCAGTTGGAAGATTTCATCCGGGATTAATCATCGGGTAGACCAAAATGACCCAGGGTATCCGAAACCTTGGCTAATTATAAACCCCGCCTCTAGACGAAGACTTATATGTCGATTATTCAATTATGATAATGATAATTTGAAAATGGAATCAAACTTCAGGAATTTAACTAGTAGCCGATTCTGTATAATGAATTGAAAACAAGCTCCAAGTTATCGAACCTCTTATTTTAAAAAAATCGCTAATTTTATATTCTTCTTTTTGCAAATTCCAGGGCAGTGGTTCCATCTGGGATTTTTTGACAACCTAACGTATATAAACTAAAATATTTTACTTAGATTTGTTTATATATTTTAAGTGAGGTTATTTCTTCCTGTAGTACGAATAATTAACACATTCTATGGGTTCCCAACCCAAAAAAAGCACGAGCAAAAGTGTTAGGAAAATTAGAAGCGCAAGACAGAGACTCGAGTTACGCATGTCACTTGGAGAACTCCTTGAATCTTCAGGAAGCGAGATACTCTTAATCAAAAATGTAAGAAAAGAGATTGCTGTTTTAGCAATTGACTTGCACTGATCTATACATCATCCACCAAAATAATCTATAGAAACTAATAAAGCAGAGGATCCTCATTGGAATTACTAACTCTCCAATCGAATAGCGAATGGATACAGTCGGTTTTAATTATTTTATTTAAGCAATTCATGCAACACAGTCGAGTACTCAATAAAAGTCCTTCCACAAGAAACAATGATGTTACTCTACCATCACATCTGATTATAATGATACTATCTCTTTACTTTAGATCTCCAGCAACTCTCTCAACTTCAGCCAACAGTTCACCTCAATAAAGAAGTTCATCACTCCAAACGAAGATGACGACAAATCGACGCTCCGTACTGACTATTTTGACAACACTATGCCTACAAAACATGTTCCAAACTCTCTACAGACCGATCGAATCGTTGGTGTCGACTATGCGGCTAATCGGATTGAACGAAATTGTAATTTGCACACCCAGCAGCTATTTTACCTAATATTCATAACAACCAGTGGTGAATGGCAGATTTGAAGGGTTTTTAAGGCCAATGCAAAATCGTTTAGTAAGCTTAGCACACAAATACGCGTAATGCTAACATTTATGTGCATAGACGCCATTTGGTCCTCTAGAAAGAACTGAAGAAGACCGCAAAGTAAATTTTTCAAAAGAAATATCAGGAGTTATTGGATCTTATCCCTTTCTAGCATCTTAGGAGTGGTTTTCGAGCAAGCCGAACTAAGTTATCCGTTGATTTTCCAAAAGCAAGCATGACAGAATTACACGTATTGAATCTTAATCACAGTATATCAAACAATGAGTCCTAGGAAAATGAGTCATCGCCAAACCTTAGAACAAGTCATGCACCAACTTCTCGAAGGGGAATCAGAAAAGCATCCCCCATACAACAACACCCGCTTCATGCATCAATGAGTTACTCTCCAATGCCAACGTCAAATCCACAGCTTAATAGTTCTCCTCTCCGGAGCATTCAACTCCCATCCCTAATCAATAATAATTCTTTTTCTAACAACGGGTACAATCCGTATAACAACATGGTTCAGCCTCCGATGCAGCCTGGAATGATCACGAATAATAGAATGGGTGTGCCGAGATTTGGTGTAAATTTTGGTATGGGAGCAATGATGCCGCAGCCTCCACAATTTTTCAGTCCTCAGATCAAACCGTTCCTGAAAGAAGACTCGGATTCAGGGAGGTCTTCAGAGCGAGACTCTGAAAGAGATATGGTGAATAAACGTATTATCGATGCGCTTGAAAAGCAGAGCAACTTACTCCATTCGATTGCTTTGGGGCTTGGAAGAGAGCGCGAAGATCGGGCTGAATACAAGCGTCGACGATTAGAAGAGAAGTTGAAAAGAATGCAATATAAAAACATGCTGAAAGAGCAGGAAATGATGATAAACCGCAGCATGGCGCTGATTCGCCGTAAGCTCCCATTGATAATAATTTGTTTAATAGTATCACATACAGAGAGGCCTGATGGAAGCGATCGGTTTAAAAGAATAGAGGAGGAAATAGAAGAAACCAAGAAAAGTCAAAGAGACAGAAGCAGTGAGCGGTTTCACACTGAACCGGATAATTATCCTTATCCACATGACCCATATTACCCACATCCTCATCCTGACTACTACCGACGGAGGACTCCTAACATGTTCCGTAAGTTTACTGTCCTGGTGTCTATTAACAGTATTTCCAAGCTCAAGGCGACTATGATGATCCAAATGGCAGAAAAGACCGTAAGAAAAACGCTCAGGCTGAAAAAGCGAAAGCAAAGGCCCAAGAAGAGGCAGAGGCGAAAAAAGCGAAGGAGCTCAAAGAGCTGCAGGAAGCAGCAGAAGCCAAGGCGAAAGAAGAGATGCTGTTACAGCAGAAGAAAGAGCGGAAGTAATTTTGTGAAGAATATTACATAACAACAAATTTTCGATTGTATAGGAAATTAATGAGGAAGAAGCTTGGCTGCATCTGTTGGAGCCTTATCTATGGAACAGTATTGCTCAATGATGCCAGGACATTTGTCGAGGATAAGAAAGCCAAAAAACGCCAAGAGATTACTGATAATTTAGACATGATATCAAAGGTGCAATTGTCGAGTTAACACTTGATTTATCGATTTTATAGATTGCTCAAGGGTTCATTCTTGAAAAACTAATGAAAGAGCTCCAAGCGGTAAGGCCGGTCATCCAATAAAGAGAGATTAATCCTATTTGAAACTGTTGCTAGATTTATACTACAAAGAGTTCAGTTGTGATTGTCCAAGGTGAAGACAAAGGAATATTTGGCGCGAAGAGCCTCTCTGAAGATGATATTGAGGAAAGAATCCAGAAACTTATATTCGTATACAATCTCAAGCTAATTTCGTCTTGATTCTCCACCATTGTAGCCCAAGTTAAAGGCGCTTCTTGATAATTTGATCAATCAGACCAAAGAGGAGACGTTTCCGAAACATCTCTCTCAGTTCTTAGGTAAACTTTTTGATAAAAAGATAATCAAGGGCATTTTTTCTTCCCCACAAAAAGCATCGATCTCGGGCGAAAGATGCGTCCCACCGAATAATTTCCTATTTGATTTCGAAGTGAAAAGACTCGAATTTACTCATTTTGGAACCTTGAAGTCATTATCATTGAAATTGATAGTTATCCTAATCTAACCACTAATAGAAATGTGAAGGAGATCACGACGAAATTGATCATTGGAATGTTTTTCCTTGTGAGAATCTTAGTTTATCAATTTTTCTGCAATCCCTGGACTCAGGTTAAACAGCTTGATAAGACTGTTCCAAAAGGAGATCAGACTAAAAGGTAATTAGTGACTTTTGGTCAGCAGTGGCTGATAGCTTCAAATAGGAATTTGAAAACACTAGCTTCGATCCTTTATCACATAGTCCTTGACCTATTTAGATCAACGGTGCCTGTGATACCAAACAACCAGAAACATCTGGCTGTGAACATACGAATTAAACCTCGTACGGAAGGATTGAAAGCTCGTACATTATAATCCTTTCTCAATTAGTGAGTTTTCTTTATTTGGAAATTAGCGGTTGTCGGAGATCCTGGCGAACCAAAGAAACTAAAAGACGACGAAGCAATCGAGGGACTCTACACAAAGGAGCAAATGGCTGCTCTATTTACAATGAGGAAAAAAACGTAAAATTTTTTACTCACTCAGCCAGTCTCTTATTATTTTTCCTCTCAGTGCTGATCAATTGAAAGCCCTTGTGACTGGGTGGCTGGATAAAATGTATCTTATTGTGCATAAAATCCAGGAAACCCAAAAAATATAACGCGTTCATCCTATGAATTCGCAGGTCATATGGAGATCACTTGAAGAGAATGAATAAATCCTCCATTTGATTATTTATATGAGTTCTGGCTTTTTCAATTCAATTGTTCATTACACAGATTATTCTGTTAACTACTGCACCTTCTCTTTGAATGAAAAAACAAACTGGTGTTTCAATAGATTAAATTTACCAAAATATTAACGAGAGGCTACTTGGATTCCACAATAAAATGAGACTTTTCTTTATTTGAATCAGAATAAATAAAAAATTATGAAAAAACTATTGAGTTCAACTAGGACAAATCTTGTCAAATCTATCGTCTCCAATTATTCATGTCGATTTTCAACCCTCGAAGCCAATAGTAAACTTAACTCTCTGCGAGGGCTCATGAACGATAACGGAGTTCAAGCTTATCTGATCCCTCACACCGACCCGCATATGGTAATTTATTAGTACAATAGCGTGCTCTTATCGCAATAATACACATCCTTCAGAGCGAATATGTTCCAGTCTGTGACGAATGGGTTTCTTTCATCTCTGGATTTACTGGATCAAATGCATTGTGTCTGGTCACGCAATCCGATGCACTCTGTTGGACCGATTCGAGATATTTCCTACAAGTATGGCTAAACTATCATCTCCACAAAAATCCGTTATGCAACATATGTTTAGTGTGAAAAGCAACTTGAACCTGGATGGAAGATGATGAAAATGCTTAAAGGGCAACCAACTTGGTTTGAATGGACTGCTGATACTCTAAAAAATGGCGAAAAGCTTGGCTACGATCCGTTCTTGCTGACAATCGGTAAATCGCTCTCATCCCTGCATGCTTTAACTCATGTTCTAAAGACACTGTTGAAAATAGGAGCAAATATCTGAAGGAAAAAGGAATTGAGTTTGTCCCTTTGAAAGAAAATCTCGTAGCAAAGCTATGGACTGACAGACCGGCCCCTCCTTCAGACAAAGTAATATTTCTGCATCAATGGACCTCTTGAGGGTTATGAACCACATTAGGTGTATATATTCGATGAGTACTATGCAGGAGAGTCAGCTAAAAAGAAACTACTCAAAATCGGGCAGGAGCTGAAAGAAAAGAATTGTCAGAACTACCTTATAACCGATCTATGCGAAATTGCTTGTAAAAGCTACTAAGAACACCACAGTCATATTTCCTTATCCTAATTCGCGTTTAGGGACATTGAATCTTAGAGGGAATGATTCTGAAAACACGCCATTCTTTATTTCATATCTCTGGTTGAATTTTTCTTATAACGAAGAAACCATCACGCCATCGGGCACGCTTTTCATCAACCCGGACAAAGTACCGCAGGAAGTCGTCACTTACCTGAAAGATTTGAACATAACGGTTCGCCCTTACAATGAAATCCAAGAAGGAATCGCAGACGTTCAATCAAATACCTATATCACTCGAACATCGACTAATGCAGCTCTTTACCAGTCGATAAAGAATCAAGGCGTTATTGTTGGAAAACCAAAATCTATTGTCGAGCAGCTCAAAGTAATTATTTTAGTTATTTTCACCTGATGGGTTGAACCTCTATGAATAGGCTGTGAAAAATCCAAAAGAAATCCAAGGATTCAGAGACGCTCATGTCCGAGACGGGGCCGCTATAGTAAGCGTTTGGGATCTCATGAAAAATTGAATTGTAATATAGGTTAGATATTTGGCTTGGCTGGACCATAGTTTGAACCATGAAGGAAGAACTGATATCTCAGAGCATGATGGAGCCATGAAACTTCAAGCATTCCGTGCTGAACACAAGCTTTACAAAGGAAACTCGTTTGCAGCGATTTCTTCAATAGGAGCAAACGCTGCCATTGTCCATTATAAGCCAGATGAGAAAACAGCATCGATTATCAACAACAAAGAAATCTATCTCTTGGATTCTGGTGGACAATATCTGTAAACTAGCTCATTGAAAGCTTTCTGAGTAATTTCTTTCTAGCGACGGAACAACAGATACAACCAGAACGGTGCACTTCGGCACTCCAACAGCAGAGGAAAAAGACGCATATACTCGAGTTCTACTAGGCAATCTCGATATTGAAAGGGTTGTATTTCCAAGCAATGGGACTTATGGTGGAGCCGATATCGACGTACTTGCTCGAAGACACCTTTGGGCGGTAATTCATTCATTGTTTCTTGTAATGACTGCGTTATTTATTTAGAAAGATCTCGATTTCGGTCATGGAACGGGACATGGAGTAGGGCATTTCCTCAATGTCCATGAAGGTAATGAAACTCATTGCTGAAGGTCTTCTTAGCTTTGAATTTAGGACCGCATGCAATCAGTAAGCATAGATCAGAGCCTTTTGTTGAAGGGATGGTCGTGACCAACGAGCCAGGATACTATAAGGACGGGCAATTTGGTATTAGAATTGAAAACATGCTGGTGGTGCAGAAAAAGAATGACAAATTTTTCCAATTCGAAAATTTTACGCTAGTTCCGTTTGAGAGCGCGCTCATTGATCTCTCGCTTCTGTCTAAGGCTGATATCGATTTTATAAACAACTATCATGAGAAGGTGCTTTGATCCTTTTTAAAATGTTACTAACTGAATCCAAATTGTAGGTGTATCGGAAACTAATTCCAGTGCTTGAGCAACAGAACGACACTATTGCGATTGAATATCTCAAGAAAAAGACAAAGAAACTTACATATTAAAATAGATTGCTTGTAAAAATCTGTAAATAAACGTCGTACTATTGGTCGTTAATTATGTGGCAAACCTCTAAGGAAGCTAAAATTTTTCTTCAGGAGTTGGGTTTTTAAGCAAAATATTTTATTGAGATCTCTGAATCGGAGATAGGAACAGAAACTTGAGTACTGGGACTATGTTTTTTGAGGTTAGCAATATTTTTGCAAAACTGTTTTGAGGATCATTTTAAGTTTTTTGTTATGAATTTGAGCCTTTTCCGTCTGAAGTCACATTAATTTCAGATAGGAGATGTATGACAAAGCTCTGTTCTCCCAAGAGGTCAGGATATAATCGCAGATTTAAACGATTCTAAAACGCTGTTTATTGGAGGTAATATTTCCTAATGATTTCTCGTCACTCATGCTTTTCGTGTGGTGATTGAATTTTGCTTTTGCTCAAATGAAACATACAGCCGCAGCTCCGGCTAATAATTATATGAAAACAGTTTTTCATAATTAGATAAAATAATTTACTCTCATCCGTGGTTTTTCCACCTAAAAGCTTTTTTCCAATCCTAAAGTCCAATAGTGCTACTGTGCCATCATTTGAAGCACTTGCGAGCATATCGCCACTTGGACTCCATCTTACGCAGTTAATCCAATCTAGAAAATAGGAATTTGACAGAAGGAACAATCTATTAAAGCAATCAAACAGTACTACCTTTGTGAATGTCAAGAAAAGCTTGAACAATCTGTGATTCTCGTTTGTCAAATATCCTCACATTCGTGTACCCACTTACAGCCAATATATTTCCATCGCTCTGGCAAACATCAATCCAGTATGCAGAGTCTAGATGCGAGAAATTACAAATGAAAAACAAAAGCACATGAGTTGCTACTTACTACTAGCTGAACCAATTTGAAAAGGACTGTTCAAAGTGGACGTTTCCTTTTCAACGTCCAGGATATCGAGTTTGTTGTGATCATACTTGACAAATAATAAAGGTTCATCAGTATTGATGCTCCATTTGCAGCGGCCACACGGATCTAAAGAGTTATTGTAAGAATACGAGAAATTTTGATTTTTCTAATAAATTAATATCAGAAGGGGTATTAGTATGGAGTTAGTGATAGATAGATGAAAAAGAGCTCTGAAAAATTATACCCATTCTGGAAGCTTTTTCCAGATGGAAGTTGCAATAGTTTGTGTTCACATCTGATATAAAGCATCTCCCCCACTTGTCAATGGTGGCTGCAGTCTCACCATTTAGATTAAAATCAAGACTGGTATTATAATTCCCTAAATATGTAAACGCAGTCCAAGGATATTCCTTCTTGAATTATAAGTTACATCTCCATAACCAGTCCCTAACGAATATTGTCCCAATACAACTGAACATAGATTAAGCGATTTATACTTCCCTTAACGCTTTCAAAAGAATATATTTTCTGAGCATGACCTTTCTGTGAAATATCAAATATTTCCATATTTGCTGACTCTCCTTTTCGATGCTTGATTGAGACCAGCAATTTCGTATTTGGAATTTCTTTGACATGAGCCCAATTTCTTTATGATGTGATATTGCCGGAACAACTTTGGATTCTTCAGATACCATTAGGTAGTTGACTCCTTGAAAGGCCGCATAGTTTTCCTTCGTCTTGAGTTCCACTACGCTGATATTATTACTCGTAGACTATGCTAGCAATGTCGGGGATGTAGACGTTTTCTCTTCTATTCAAGATTGAAATACTTCATTCACCAGAAGTGAAGGAATGGATTACCAGTCTTGATAGAATCCTTAAGCTTATCATCCATTGAAGCGCCTCTGTGAGCTCGTTTTGACTGTTTTTTTGTGTTCTTTGAAGCTTTGAGAGTGAAATAAAATTTATTTGAGTGGTAAGCTGAGTTTTTAGCTCTTCAAATACTGAGGCAAAAAAAGTATTTCAACAGTTCTTGTCTTCAAATATTCATATCTTGCCTTGAAATATTTGTTTTTCAAATGAGTCACGATTTTCAAAGTAGATGAGGATTGGGGACAGATGCTAACACTTGATTCTTAATATCAAATTGCTGTTCACTCATGAAATGATAGCATTTTTAGTAAACTCTTTGTCAATAAAAGAAAATTGCCGTGCTGGTTTTGTCTGCTCCGTTCTTAAACGATAATTATTTAAGAGCCAACAAATTTTGAAAACTCGTTTCATCTCACGACAGATAGAGAAGCCACCCATAATCTTGGATAAGTTTACAAAATAAATGCTTTGATAACTTTGATAATTGACAACTTGCAATCTCAGTATGATTATTCTTCTAGGTGTTTTTTGCTGAAGGTTGCAATATTCCGTAGAGCAGGTGCTCACTCCCTCTGGATCCATTTCAAGAATCCAAGTTTGCAATAAGTTTTTGTATATATTTTGGTGAACGCAAATGAAAAATATTCAGAAATAAAAAAGACAAAGCTATCGAATTTCATTATAAGGGAGTGAGTTCTCATTGCACACCATCTATCGGCTCAAGAAAGAGGGCATCATGAACTATACCAAAATTAAATCATTTTTTTCAAGAAAATATTCATAATTTGAAAATTCTGACATCTCGGGTTTCATTAATTCGGTTTTCTGAAGGTGAATGTAAATATTGTTGAAATGATCCAATCCAACCTCAATGGAATTTTCTGTCTTCGATATAAATTTACCTAATATCTAGTGTGATGAATAATCAATGTCGAAAACCTTCGCAGTTTTCCCAAATACTTGCTTTCAATTCAATATTGCAACCTTATTACAAACGTAAAAATTATTTTTCACTGAAACAGTTATTGAAGTCTATTTCCAAGCAACTCTAAAATATGAAAAAACTCGCAGTTTTTTTCCTTAGCCTGATGGTAGCCATTTCACAGACTAACGGGTCTGAAGAAGGCGCTGTTGAACTGAATTCGGACACTTTTGGGCCATTCATGGAAAAAGGAAGCACTTTCACACTGTTTTACGCTCCATGGTGCCCAAGATGCCAGGGTTTCAAACCTAGATGGCAGCAATTCGCTTCAGAATATACCGGGAACGTCTCTTTCGGCATGGTGAACTGCGCTCCTCTCTCAGCAATCTGCCAGACCTACCAAATTAGTGGCTTTCCCGGACTGATATATCGTAGTGAAAACAAAATATACCGATTCCAGGGGAACAGGAAACCGGAGAACCTCATCAAGTTTTTACAAGGAGGCTATTTAGAAGTTAAGGCAGAAGCTATCCCAACAATATACATTTCAGAAACAGGAGAAGAATTAGATCAAATTGATGACTCTGAACCTGGAGATAGCACACCTGCTATCATAATCACCGCAGTAGGACTCGCAGCAATCATAGTTCTCATCTTAGTATGCGTATTCTGCTTCCCAGACCCAAATAAAGATTATATGGACTCACTGAGAGCTAAAAAAGCCAATAAAGGCGTTGAAATGACTGGCAAAAAGGATGAAAAAGCGAAAAAGAATGAATAACATTGTTGTTACAAGAACCCTCGATTCCTTTCTATTCTACATAAGCTCTCTATGTTCGTATGCGCCCTAAAATAGCGAGAAAATATATTTTCAATTACAGTTAGACTATGCTGAAGAAATTATAACTCTAAACGAGCTATCTTTCTTTGTAAAATGACAAACAAATCGAGTAAGCAAATTTCAAAAACAGCGCTAAGTAGTCAATTATTTAACAAATTTCAGTAGACGAAATGAGATATTTAGCCTCTGATTTAAAAATCACGGAAAAGATGGTCTAATTCCTTAGGAATCTCCTTCGCAGGCTCCTTAGAGTCAGGATACTTCTCAAAGCAAGAGCAATCGTCTTCACTTGCCAAAGTCGGAACCCAAGGAGATGGGATCTCTTTCCGGTAAACCTCTTGGAAATCGACGCCGCGGAACCATCTATGCCTCTTGATCGATTCACCGTCCTATAATGAGAAAACAAATATCATCCATACATTGGCTTGAAAGAGAATTACGTCAGCGACTCCAAGTCTCTCGTTGATATCCGGATTGAGCAACTTTCGAATGATATCTTTCGATTTCACATCGAAAAAGCGTGGGAATTCGATGATTCCATTGATGATCTTACGGTAGATACCGATTGGCTCATTGTCATAGAAAGGCGGGTATCTAATCAATAATTAGAACGGACTAAGGCTCTCATTCTCACCCAGAAAGCATTTCGAAAATCAGAATTCCCAACGCCCACCAATCAACGGATTTTCCGTATCCTACCTTCGCTCCCTTAATAATTTCCGGAGCAAGGTACTCAGGCGTTCCGCAGAGTGTTAAGGTACGATTGGTTTGATCGAGCCGTTTGGCAAAGCCGAAATCAGTGATTTTAACGTGTCCGTGCTTGTCGATGAGGAGGTTTTCCGGCTTTAAGTCTCTGTACACGACGTTCCTTTGGTGCAGATACTGAATCGCTAAGTATATCTCACTCGCATAAAACAAAGCGACATCATTCGAAAATCTTCCGTCTTTGCGGAGACGACTGAACAGCTCACCACCGCTAACGTATTCAAAGAGCATGTAAACGTATCTTTGATCTTGGAAGGAAGTGACACTTTGTTATGGCACATCAATCATTAGCCAACAGTAGGAGATTGATTACAGTTTAACAAGGAAAGGATGGTTGATCTCTTCGAGGATTCTTCGCTCTGATTTGATGTGCTCGACCTGGTTGAGTCGGATGATTTCTGTCTTTTTCAGCATCTTCAAGGCGTAGACAGTATGAGAAGGGTCGTTCTTGAGTTTAGCGATTCGGACTCGACCGAAGGTGCCAGTTCCTAAAGGAGGAGAGTGAGTGTTAGGATTCTGAGAGAGAGGAGAAGTGACCTAAGGTAGTTGAGATATCGAAATCGGTGATGCGGAATTGCTGATCGTTGAAACGAGCTGGATTGTCATATGTTTGTGTGTAATTGCTTTGGTCTGTTTCTGGTTCATTAGAGCGATCAGTATTCTGCTCCTGTTGGAGTTTCAAGAGCTTTCTTTGAAGGATTTCAAGGTCTGCAGGCTTCATACTTTTTGTTTATTTAGCGAATTTTAACTGTTGAATAACTGAAATGAAAATGTATTATTGTATTTTTAAAACCTGTAGCAGTTGAAATTATTTCACCTCCTTAATTAATTTGCAACACAAGGCATTCCAATTGCCGGTATGTATATGGAAGAAAAAGATTTCAAAGCTTAATAACTTATAAAACTTGCATTAACCATTCAAGAGCATAGATTTTGATACAATGGTAGAGAGCTAGAAGACAACTAGGGCTTAATGTTAAAATTTCATTAGTTCTATTACCTACAGGCTATCTTGTGTGAATAGCTCTACGAGGCTATGAAAATTGCCTGGAAATGAGTAGCTACTTGGCCGAAAGATCATATTTGCTTTCCAAAAGATATAATACTGCGCGTTAGAGCACAACAGTAACTATAGAATTTGTGTGGAGTTTAATTCAAGAATTTAAATTCTGTATTATGAATTGAAAAAGTTCAATACATTACGAAAAAATCCAAACAGCTTAGGACATTTTTATAATCAGAGAGTTGACATGAATTGGAAACGAATTTTGAGAATTTAGTATTGTATATAATTATGAGAATTCTCTCAAAAATGAATTTGAAAATGAAAAACTTTCCGATATCATACAGGCCTCCTAAGATCCATATTCTACAAACTTGAAGCACTCAATAGCTGTCAATTCATTTTTTCCTATGTTGTTAATATTAGCTCTATTCTTCGCCTTGTCACATATTTAGCAAACTTGGTTTCATCCACTTATTCATTTTCTCTTGTTGTTAGAGCAACACTCCAAAGTTTGCATCAAATACAATCGTTCTCACCTTCCTCCTCTTTCTCGGGTTTCTTCAAATCGGCTGCATGTTTGTGATAGCATCTTAGCACCTCGCTCCATGATTGATAGAACTTCTCTTTCAGAAATTCTTGTCAAAAATGCCATTCAGGAGGACCGTTCCACATTGCAGTTAAACCATCACTTTCTACCATACAGCAAGCAAGAGGCACATGGGCTGTGGGTATTTTAATTAAGATGTCATTTATCAATTATATGCTCTTCATAGGTGTTAGGAAACCTCTCATCAATAAAGCCGCGAGATCAGAAGCAGAATCACTAAGACAGAAAAAGTCTATGCTTAAATAAATTGATAAAAATGAAGACATTTGACAGAAGGACACTTGAAAAGGTGATTAGTAAAATACCAGATTGTACTAACCCAAGCAAGAGCAACGTAGTGATTAATATTATTATTTGTCTAACATTGGCAAAGGACTTTGAAAGCACTAAAAACACAAAAAATAGCAATAGCTCAAAGAAATCCGTATTTCAACGGTTGATCTGCGAATTAATATCGAACAGCAACGTTCATTTACATATATCTGGTATGATCAATTGAAAAATGCACAAAATTTGCAGCTCTGTTTATTTTAATCTATTTGATTAATTTTATAATTTTTTTATAAATTTCAAAATAATGAAATCATAAAATGTGTTTTTTGGATGATAATTTTGGTGCTGGTAATTATTAATGCCATCAAAAGGATTGAAGTTTTGTGTAATGCTGATTCAAAGACAATGAAAGACAGTGTAATGCTGATAAGCTGTTGGTAAGGGTATCTTGACTTTCAATTTATGAAAATAAATTCAAATTCAAATAATTTGAAATAAATATTGTAATGGTAAAAACTTGGCAAATTTTGAGTGGTAGAATACGAAAACTGAAATAGATTGTGTCTGAAGGAATATTGCTAATGTGTAATGTTGTAGATCTCTGAAAGCTCTAAGATTATGAGTGGTCTCTTGCAAAACAAAAAAAAAAACATAGTTATTAAAGTTTTCATCGGTCACTGTCTCAGAAATTCCTCACTTAGGTGTGAGTTTTTGAAAATAAGAAACAGAGACAGGCACTTATTTAACCACATTTCTGCTCTTTGCAGAAAGCTGTAGAATTCATGCAACCATAACAGAAATGAAATGAAATGGATTTTCTCCTGCTGTATTAACTATAGTGATGTCTTTGCAAGCATTTCGCAGTAGAAAATACTAAATTCAAGCTTAGTTCGAGAAATACATTACTCAAGAAAAGTAATAAATGAGGTTTTGTGTACTGTTTCAGAATAAAACGAAATGCGTTCAAAATGGTAGATGAAAGTAGAAAAGCCCGAGCTGAATAGCTTGCTAATCTTCTTCATTGTTGTTGGAAAAGGTACTTCTCGTCGATAGCATATCTAGTAGAATACTAATGCGACAACTGATCCCTACCCATCTATATGAAGTTTTACTTGTCAAAAGAGGATTATGCTTCATTTTTTTTTTTGGGTTTCATCAAATTACATTAACAGGGCATCCAGTTCTTTGAGAACCCTGCAGTTTGCCAGATATTTTGGTTACTAATTTCTACTCTCAGTAAATCCATTCGCAGTGAATACCGTCTAGAGACCATTCCAAGCATCGACAAATTTCAAAAATTATTTTGACAATAATGTTCCTCCGCTTTTTTTTTTGTGTTACCATGCTATGCGAAAATTGGCAACATTCATAATCAGACTGAAATCTCTCTTCAGAAGGTTGGGATTCAACCGTTTTGTCACTTTTACATAGGATTATATGCATTATTAGACCTCTTGAGTAACCTCCAAATATCCTAATCCAGAAGAGTGTTCGAAAAAATCGAAATCCCTGTTTATGAAAAATTAAACCACTTGATGAACGAATTGCTGACCCCAAGAAGGAAATATCAAAGAACAACCAACTCCAACTAAAAATTCAGGTCCCATCCTAAACCACTTTTACTGCGTACTATTATCACACATAATCTATTTGTTTCGTTCTTCATGGGCAAAGTAGGGAACTAATTTATTCCTACCTAAATAAGATGAGAACAGACCAATATCTTTCGAGATCAAGAGTAAGGAACCTCAAAGACATGACATGGCGTGAAGTTTCAAATTTCGTTAGAAATTCAAATTAGATTTAGAGTTTTTGAATCGATAAAATCAAAAATCCAATACTTTTAGTGATTGTGTGCTATGGAGAACAACCTCTTCTTTGCATCAGACTTGTTAGATTCCGCTGATGACATTCATCAACAGGATCAATTTGGAGCTGTTGAACACAAAACAGATAGCCATCATTCCAAATATTCAGTAACACCCAAACACAACACACAAAATATAATCACGTCAACTATTTCATAGCGAAAAAATCTCCTAATCAGCTGGGTTAACTCACTGGAGTCTCAAAGTTGTTTACTTGCATCAGATCTCGACGATTTGAAAAACGGTACAAATATCCCTCCCGGTTTTTCTCGCTAAAATGAATTAAAGGTGTTATTTTTTGCCACATTGTAAATGAAATCATTCTGAAAAACCGAAAGCCTCGGTTTCAAGCACAAATCAACGCTTTTAACCCAACCAACCAAGATATTGCCAACAATTTTCACATTGCATTGACCGAAATTAAAGAAAATTGCCAAGGGATAATTCCTCCTTTATTACAAAATGCAACAGCATTCGATTTTATGCAGGTGTTTTGCTGTTTATTCCTTCACTAAAATTATTTTCTAGAATGATGATATGATCATCACGCTTCTGGATTTTCTTTACTCAGTCAGCCAGAACCAAACGAAAATGGAGGAAACTTTGCTAGCAAGGACCGTCCCTCCGAGGAGACCTGATTCAACTGATATCAATAACGAAAATACTGTGAAAAAAAGTAAGCTTTTGGAATTATAGAGTGAGCGAGCGAGCTGATAATTTCTTAGCTATTCAACCATCAGAGAGCTACGATCATATCACAAAACCATTTGCGTTAAATTCACCAATCGGAAGAGAGTCTCAACCAGGACAGAACCAGCCTCCACAGCTTTATAGCAACCGTCAGAAACCTCCTCTTCTTCCAGTAAATAGCCTTTTCTTTCAGAGTAAATAGCAATCTGTTTAATCATTAAAGGCAGGAGGTCCACGAGATAAAATGCCTGGATATTCAGCAAACAAATTTACTTCTCCTTCTCATTCTGCGAGCAACTTTCATAATCCTTCATCAAATGAATCTGACACCAATAAATTCACGAATCCTCTTCAAGAGTATACTGCGAGTATAAAAGCAAGTCCCTATAAACCAGAAAACGGAGGGTATAAGTACCATACAAATCTGTCTCCAAAGCTTTCTGAGGCAGGCAATAGCATCCTGATAAACGATTTTCTTGACCCAGACCAGAATACTCCATCTTATCAACTCCACCCCAGTTCAAGTTTGAAACCGACCAAAGAGGCTACAGGTGGCAATGCGTATCAATATCAGCCATTGCCGTTCAATAAACCCGGGCTTCACCAGCCCTCACCAATATCGAAGCCTGGTCAGCAATCGCCTTTTACTTTAAAATGGACACCAGATGAGAAGACCGGGAGGAAGAATGGTCTTTCTGATGTTATTGGCGATTTAGAGTACGTTTCACCTACGCAAGCTGCTCATCACCGCAGCCAAAGTAATCGGAACTATATATCCGACGGATCACACAAACAAAGCCAGATGCTCAATAATCCTCATTCCCAGAGTCAGCCAGTCACTGAGAGAAAACAGCAGTCTTTTTCTCGCAATCTGACTTTTGACCAGCCCGAAAACCAAGATCCGAGAGGATTTACGTCTGACAGAAACACGGCCAGCACTAAAAGTCCGTACCGACCGACACAGCACTCAGTGATCGTACAAAACACCGATTTAAATAATATTTCTCAAACAAAGCGCGAACACATGCCGGGCTTCAAACAGCAGAGTGCCTATGAAGCGATCCCACTGAATCCGGCTCCAACAATCAGCTACCGTCAAGATTATCCTGAGCAAAATACTTCCTTTCGAAAGACCTCTTCACAAAAGTTAATCTCAACAAAAGAGCGCAGGAGCTCTCAGGAAAGCCAGGAGAGAAAGAGACCGCCTGTTGTGATTACTCCTGTAGATAGCACATTGAAGAAAAAGGTGCTGGAATGGCTCTTTTCGATTACTTTTCTGAAAGAATCAGCGAGAGGTTTGGAAAGCAAGCTACCGCGAATCTGTCGTAATGGCGTGATTTTTATCGATCTCATCAACAGGCTTGAAGGAAAACATGACACTGTGAAAGGAGTGACGCGCCATCCGCAGTCAAAAACTCAGATCAACGTCAATTACTCGAAAGTGCTCTCGTATCTCCGAACAATTGAGAAAATGAACCCGAGATACCTTTGGGCCCAGGACTGTCTAATGGAAGGGAACGATGATGTTTTCTGGGGGTTCCTATTTGATATCTGGTGTCTCTATAGCCACAAAATCTCCCCTTATGATCCACGCTATCAGGACCTGCAAAATAAAAAGATTTATCCAGACCTGAGAGCAAAGACGACCGAAGCCGATCAGACAACCGAAGGTATCGATGAAGACGCGTACGAAAAGTATCTGTATACTAACTACCGAGACACTTCTCGCATGATTTCGCGGTCGTCGTTGTCACCAAATGCCGACCGAAGTATCAGTCGTACACGAGACTATTCCGCGATTTATGTTGATAATCCATTGGAAAAGTCAAGCCATCCTGTGAAATCGCCATTCAAACGCGCACAGAGTCCAATGGAAGCGGAGCAGAGCGGCGTGATGGATAATGAGAAAAGAAGCAGGAATCGAACTTCACATTACGCGAGAATTCATAGAACAGAGTCGCAGGGTCAGGCTTCGATTTCTCCGAAGCTTTCGCACCGTGTTCAGACGTCGCAATCCCCTCGTGACAATTTCGGAAATCTTTCCATGCGAAAACAGAGCCAAAAAACTCTGGAAGACGCCAACAACACCAGATCAAAGAGAGAAATCACTCCTTCTGTTGACATACAAGAAGTCGAAGCCTGGCTTAAGCAAATGGGGTTTAAGTCGTATTTTATGCGGAAGGATCGTCCTCTGCTCGAGGACCCTTTCAGGAACGGCGTGCTCCTCATGCACGTGGTCACTCGAGTTGAGAATGAGAAAACACCTGCTTTCTACTCAAAACCAGAAACTATAGACCAGTGCCGAACCAACGTATACAACGCTTTTGGGATCCTGCGCAGGAAAAAGACTCCTATACCTCTCTCTTGCTCCCGCAGCGAGGAACAAGTGCTCCAAGGCAATTCCAACACAATTTGGGTGCTGTTCCAAAGTTTGATGAGGAGAGCTCAGGACAGAGGCTACAAGGGCGGAAGCATCTATGCGTCGTACTCTCCCATGAAAAGCGTCCATCAAGAGCATAGTGGGAATATTCTGCCTTATTCAGAAGACCAGATCAAGCGACTCGAAGATTCTATGGTCCATTGGATTGCTAGAGTTGGCTTATTTGATGACGTGCGTCGTACGCCTGCGACATTCGAGGAACTTGAAGTGCAATTGAGGAGCGGGACTCTGCTCTGCGATCTGATTAGTCTCGTGACGCAGACCTCGCTACCTGGAGTTGTGAAAAAACCAACGACTGAGCATCAATTTATTGAAAATATTCGTAAAGGGCTTGAGATTCTGCGTGTGAATAGGAATATGGGTCAGAGGTTCACATGGAAAGAGAGGGAACTGTATGCAGGCAGCAAGCATTATCTCCTTGGGTTTTTAGAGGACCTTCATCGGTTGTTCGACGGGTTGCCTCCTCGAGTGAATCCCAATTATTACCAGAGCGGGCCTTACTACGGAGATAAGGATGATCATGCATTCGTTCAAGAGGAAGAGAAACCAGAAGAAGTACCGAAACACGAGGGAATCCAGACAAAAAAGCTAGTTACTTTCCCAAGTAGAACTTTAACCCAGAGCGATTCTGGCAGGGATATTGCCCCAAAAAAGACTATGAGCTATGGAAAAGCGCTTTTTGAAAGCCAAAGATCATTCCCCGCTGCTGGAGAGACCCAAACTACTGCGAATTTCACTGTGGATCCTCGCAATGTGAATCCTGATGAGCCTATCTCGCTCCTGAATCTTCAACAAAAGCCCGTCAATCTCGTTGATTTCTCTTCGTTTTCTGGCATAAAAGAACCTGTTGATACTTCTATGCCTCAGAGAGGTACGAAAGAAACTCGGTGGCATAGCACAGAACGTTCTAGGTCTGATTATAAGGTACCTATTTCTTATTTTAACTCTAAATATGAACCATTTTCTCAAAAAAACAGCCTTTAGACACATCAGCACAAAGAAACGATATTAGTACTATGTCAACGAGCAGAAGAGTGATTGGTCAGATGCCACTGTCTCACCAACGGACTACATCAATGACACTAAGAAGTAAACATATTTTCATCTAATTTCCTCTAAAGATGTCAATTCATAGTGCAAGACTCGGATGACGTTACAGATATCATAGACTGGCTCTACTTCTTAGACCTTGGCACAATTGCTGAGGAAATCAATTTCGCTGCTGAAGAAATCCCAGAATTTACAGACGGGTAATTTTATTAGTTGGTATTAGGTTCTCAATGACCTCATAATATAGCATTGCGCTCTGCCAAATCGTTGAGAAACTGGAAATCAAAGAGATTCCTAGCGTGAATCTAAAGCCGAAAACCAAAGCCAGCAAACTCGTTAACATTCGAAAAGCGCTGCAAATTTTGTCAGCGAAACAGGAAATCGATCCGAAGATAGTCAATAGAGAAGACGATATCCTTGAAGGAAAAGGAGTAACCATTCGTGCGCTGTTGAGGAATATTAAAAAAGCTTATCGATATATGGCAAAAACATTGAATGCGAGCCGGTAATGGCATTACGCATATAATGATTGTTATAAAATATTTGAATAGATCTCAAATCTCGGGTATTGGCGGGTCTGGTAAAAAATCAATTGAAAGAAGTCGAAGTAAAAAATAACAATTTTATTCTGCTAATGACCTTGTAATTAGATATGACAACGTTACATGACGAATTTCATGTTTTCAACCCTTACGAAAATTATGTGTTGTCCGCTGAGGAGAGGAGAAAAATTATCGTTTCTCCTAAGAAAGCAGCGGATTAGAATCAATAAACAATGTTCACGTTTTCTATGATGCTCTATGTACATTTATTTTCGAGAGAGGTATGGGGTAATGGATGAAGAAGTTTTGTTTTTTTGGTAATTTCTTGTATGTTAACAAAGTAATAATCAACCGAAAATTAAGTCCATTAAACGATCTCAAAAAATATGAAAATGTAGTTCATGCTGGGTTTTTAAGATCTAATGATTTGAAAAAAAAAATTAATTTGAGACTGCCTAAGAGATCAAAACATAAATTAAACTTTCTGAATAATTAAACCAAATTACTTTGTTGCGTCAATCTGTATCGTAACAGAAAATCCGTTTGAAGTTGTATATTACGAGAAAATAAATCTCTTATAATCTTGTTCGCATTCATCAAAATCTTTAGTCTCTTTCGAGCCTGCTCTATGAATTTCTTTAAAAACTATGCGAAATGACTCTCAGAGTTCTAAGTCAACCTCAGAAATCTCCTTAACAGTTTTATGAAAGCCAATTTTCACAATCAGTTAACCTCAAATTTCCCAGTCAGCCAACCTCAATGATAACCTAATAGTTCTTTTTAGAGGATGTCGCCAATCTCTGATTTATTAAAATTTTAGACTCTTGTAAGCACTCTACAAATGATCATTCTAAAGCTATTCATTCCTGCTCTTTAATCCAATCTATCTCATTTCTTTGCATACTAATGCTCTTAAATACGAACTAAGGTCAATAAGCACGAAATCAACTGTTATTACTATTTCGTGTTTCAGCGTGCCACTGATTTTTCAGGAATAATCTTTCATACACAAATGCCAATATCTAAATAAAATGATTGACAAGCAGAACAGTTTTGCACTTGAAAAAAAGAAAGTCATAGAAGCAGTTTACAAGCTCGACATTCAAAAACTTCTTGAATTGAGCAATGATATCGAGTACAAAGACAAACCATTGCAAGATGTTAGAAAATGCTTGCTTTTTCTCCGTTCTCAATAACACTCAATTCGGGTATCTCCCATTATAGGTTGGACTCACTTTCTTGCACATTATGTGTACGATTCCACCATCAAAGCTTGCGGACAAGGCAGGCCTGAGCCTAACAGGTAATCAGCGGCCGAGCAAACACAGCATAACACGCATATAGAAGCAGAAGAAAAGATTGTTCAGGTCATTGGGACGTTGATTAACAAAGGCCATCACGTCGATATAAAAGACAATGTACAGTTCTTCACTCGCCTTAGTTCTCATCGGATTTTGGATGTAACAGAACTTAAGAACGCCGCTTCATTACGCAGCAGCCGCTGGAAATTCTCGAGCAATTAGAATTCTCGTTAAACACTCAACTGTTGGTGTGAATCCTCTTACCATGGTGATTTATCCTTAAACTACTTTATATGACTCATCGTGAATTACAGGGCAATGAAACACCTCTAATGTTCGCAGTGAGATTTCAGAATCACAAATCCGTCGAAACTCTGCTGGGCTTTGGAATCGATTTCATGTTAAAAAACAATGTAGATGATTCTTCTGAATATTTCCTTGACCAACTCAACGATGAATAGATCGGCCAAACAGCATATTCCCTAGCAACTATTTCTAAGCACCCGACTATCGAACCATTGATGCGTGAAATGTATCAGAGATATAGTAATTAACTACTCTTGTGGTTTTTCTTGAATACTAATGGTGGTATCAAAGGACGCCGAATACAAGCGCTTTTTGTTTTTGATGTGAAATTTTGCAAGAAAGAAACGAGTTTCAGTATTCTGGGCATCAAAGAAAGATACGAAATAATCTCTTACCTTTAAATCTAATACCGGAGCAAGAATCCTCTCATAAAATAACATAAATATAAAATTAACGCGAAAAGCCTTCTTCAAGTTTCTTGCTTTGAAATGTGTCTAATACAAACGGAAGGAGTTTATCATAAATCCTTCCTTTGAAAAAAGGCCCACGTTTGTTGGTTTCTCGTTTCGGGTTGGATTTGTCGAGAGAAGATGCATACATAACAAAGACTTTAGAGCGGATAATGTATTCTTTGTTTTTCTTTGCAAAATAAAGTTTTTATCAAACTGTTGAATTTTCTGTCGCAAATGGTGTGTTATATAGCATACATCAAAACACCTCATCTGTGGACATAATCATCTGAAATTTTCAAATTCGCGAGCTAGTGATCTAATTTTATCTCCACGTGGAGTGGCGTTTCATCAATGAGAGATTATCATGATTCAAGAAGACGCGAAGGGGCGATGTTATCGCTAGAAGCCACAAAATTTCCGGATTTACTCATTGATTGCAGTACAAAATTAAAAAAAAGAGAGAAAGTGTTCTTTTTTGAAAGTAGAGAATTAAAATTCAGGCTTTAAAATTTTTTTGACGTGGATTGATAATATTAAAGTTCTCATAAAAATCTGGGAGTGATGTTATTTCTCTTTGATGAGGTCTTCTAAAACCATAATCTGTTACGGTTTTAACAGTCGAGCTGGTAGTTATGTTGTTATTCCCTTAGTGAAAACCTAGGAAACGAGCTATTAATTTGCCATGTAAAGGCATGCATGTTTTATCATAAAGGGCTATTTTATGATTAACATCGAGATTTCTATGTGGAAAAGACAAAAAAGCAAAAGAATAAGCTATTCGTATCAATTATTGTGCTGGTGAGAATAAGCAAGTGAAGGGTTTATTCTAGTGCAATTAACTTCATTATTAGACAAAGCTATTCGGGACTACATATAAATAAAATTTTAATTGAACTAAAAAGGTCGTTAAAATGAGCAAGACTGACAAATACTTCCAACTTATCGTGAAAAGCTCGGCGCTGCTGGTCCTGATAATCCTGATCCATGATGAATATGCTGTTATCACAAATCTTATTAGTTCGAGCGGATGCAGTGAATATTATAATGGCTATGGAACTGCTGCTTCTGGCTGCAATCGATTTGTGAATAAATTGACTTTCACCGGAAAATACCTACAAACGTATCTCGTTACAACCGAAGCATGGTTGGATTTATTGGTAGTGGTGGTCTTTATTGCGGCTCTGCTCATAATGAAGCCTTACAAAAATGAACAGGAGAGAACCCCAGACTATATCCTGCAGTTCAACAACTTTAAAGAGACTCCGAATGAAGAAGAACTATGGGCAGCTATTTCTAAAGTCTTGAGGTTGAAGAAAGCTCAAAAGCAAACTAGTAAGAACGGTATTGTAAAAATGATTCCTTTCCAACAAAAGAAATGGAGAAAAGTTACGAACTCTGCGCTTGTGGTATTCGAAACAACTGAAAGTACCTAACTTCAGTTTTGAAAAATTTTTTTAATCTATTTCAATACAAAGCTATTGCAGCTCTTAGTAAAGTCAAAAAAATTCCATGTGGAAAATCGAATCTAACGTGGAGTTATGCGCCTAACCTCACAGAGCTCAAAACTTCCTCAAAACGAGTAAAAACCAGCAAGGCTGTTGTTACGATAGTTCTTTGGCTGTTGTTGGGAGTTGGCTTTGGGTGTACTTTTTTGCTCACACTTTATCAAGTAACTTTTGAAAAATTCCCCAAAAGATTTTTATATTTCATCTAGAACCAAGCGAGAGAGAACGATCAGTTTTACCCTGCGATACTCTTAGGGATATTCCACGCATTAGTTATAATGGCAATTAATTGGATCATGCAAATTTTTGTCAGACCATTCAAATGCTGGAGAATCGCTGAGGCCTCTGAAGAAAGAATCCTCAAAACCATGACTTCCTCTAATGCTGCCTCTATGATATTGATTATACTCTATACGAATCTGATTCCCACTTCCAACGCAACTTTCACAGATACGACTTACGTTTTCGCAGAAGGTAAAGAAAGCATTTGAACAATTGAAACTTATTTTCCAATCTTTTTTTTGTAACAAAGGCGGACTGGTTTCAGATGTCTTTTTCCTTTCATTTGTCAATGTTATCATTGGGGTCATCACGAACTCTTTCCTCCCGAACAGAATCTGCAGGTGTTTTAGGAGAATTGACATGACAAGCAAATACGCATTCGTTATCAGAACCGTCCTATTCACCTGCTTCTTTGCTCCTATTTCTCCTTTTACAGCTGGGATTTCTCTCGGAGGGCTAATCCTACTCGTTGCTTTGGATTCCGTAATCAAAATTTCATTAAAAATTGCCTCTAAGGGATTTATTAATTTTTCACTAGTTATTAAAGCGAAGACTTAATGAAGAAAACTTCACTGAGGAGCTTTCATCATGGGAAATATACTCTCAACTTGAGTGGGCACCACTCTACTATTCAGTAATTTGAATCTATTCCAACGATTGGTAACCTGAATTAATAATAATTTGAAAATTTAGTTGGGTACCTTGACGACTGGGTTGATTTATGTCAGCAGTTTTAGTTATAAACACAATTTCACTTTCAGCGGTTTTAGCTCTTTCAATTATGGTTTTATCATAAGTGGGTGTATCGGCATCGTATTGAGCGTGGTCTATCTCTATTTCACTCGACGCATCAAGCTGTGTAAACCTGAACCACGGCCTTTTTCTGAGGAAGAGTTGTTTTTACCTCCGATTGAAGTACTCAGAATCATATTTTTCCTTTTCTTAAATCAATAATAGGAGTACGAAAAGGCTGTACAGGCAATTTACAGTCCAGATACTGAGCACGAACCTTTGAAACAGGTGTAGTCCTTTGAGACACTTTCATTGAATTTTTCATGTTTCCATGCTTTGTTCTCTATTGTGTACCTTCACAATCTTCTTCAAAGATTGTTTATTTTCTATAATGGACATCATTGGTGTATGACTTTAACCTCTAGCATATAATAGCAAAATGTTTATTTTTTACCAACTTGTCAAACACTGACGAGACGCCTTTTGGTTGCATTCACTTTTTGCTTGAACGAAAGATGTAATATGCCCAACGTTCTTAGTTGGAACGAATTGGCTGATTCAAGATTCCTCATATTCACATTTCGATGGCCTTCAAAATAATGCAATTAGTCCGATCTTTAATAATTTTTCAAATCAATTAATTTCTCTTAATAACTCATTAGCTACAAATTAAAATAGCTGAGAATTTGAAGCTAACAGCCCAAAACACTACATATCACATCCACAAATCGCTTGCTAATAGTTTATTTTGAATGATCAAAACAGCAGTTCGCTAGTGGCACATCCAAAATCATACAAGACATTCATGAGTGCCCTTGATAAGAATTATCAGGAGGCATTCGTGAAATTGATTTACTTCGTTCTAAAAGCCAGAGGAAGAACGTGTGAAAATGATAAGAGAGGCATACAGCCCAAATCCAGAAATGAAAGTATGGAGGGGTTTTGGTTCGATACCTCTCAAACTAGCCTGAAGAGGCACGGTTCACATTGAGCCAACATCAAAGTTTAGGATCCCAAATATTTAATTTCCTGAGTCATCTGACAATAAACCCTGTAATCGAATTTAAGCCCTCAAAGTCTCTTTATAATGAACTAAGATGATCTTCTAATTAATCATGAGATCTTATTCAAATAACACCATAGGCAAAAAAAAAGAGCATCGTTTTCTGATTCTGACAGTAAAATACTCGTAAACTGTTTTCTAGCAGAATTAACTCTGTTATCAGTTTGAACAGCTGATTCGGAACTTGAGAAATAAAATTTTAATCAAACCAAAAACCATAGTTGGGATGAGCAAGACTAGCAAATACTTCCGCCTTATTATCAAAAGCTTCGCGCTACTAACCTTGATAATGTTTTTCCATGATCAATTCGCTGTTATCACAAATCTTGTTGTTTCACTGGGATGCAACAATACTAAGACCAACGAAAGCTCTATTGCCGACTGTCATCCTTTCGTAAACAAATTGACATTTTCCGGAAAATACCGCTATTGGGATATACTTTCAACCGAAGTCTGGCTGAATTTAGTTGTAGTGGTGGTCCTCATTGCAGCATTGCTCATTATGAAGCCTTACAAAAATGAACAGGAGAGAACCTCAGATTATATACTTCAGCTCAACAACTTTAAAGAACTTCCGAGTGAAGATGAACTTTGGACAGCTATTTCTAAAAATCTGAGAGTGAAAGGAGCTCAAAAGTTTACTAATAAAAACGGTATCGTGAAAATCATTCCTTTCCAACAACAAAAATGGAGCAAAGTTACGAACTCTGCGCTCGTGGTATTCGAAAGAGCCGAAAGTAATTAATATTTATACCAGGTCCATTCTTGAAATATTATTTTTTCAAAAAAAAAAAAGCTGTTGTAGCTCTTCGTAAAATCAAAAAACTTCCTTTTAAAGGGACGAAACTAACGTGGAGTTGTGCGCCTAGCCTCACAGAGTTGCAAATTTCTTTTCGAAGAAAGAAGTACTGTAGCAATAGTGGCGTTACTGCTGCGATTTGGGCTTTGATGGGAATTGCTTTTGGGATTACTTATAGAATAACAATATATCAAGTAATTTTCTTTACAAAAAATGCAACAATGATCTTGATGTTTTATCTAGAACCAAGCAAGAGAAAACAGTCAGTATTACCTTACAATATTTTCAGGGATATTCCATGCGTTAGTTATAATGGCAACTAACTGGTTCATGCAAATCGCTGTAAGACCATTCAAATGCTGGAAAATTGCTGTGGCCTCTGAAGAAAGAATCCTCAACACTATGATTTCCTCTAATTTGACCTGCATGGTGTTGGTTATACTTTATTCGAATCTGATTCCCACTTCCAACGCAACTTTCACAGATACAACTTACTTTTTCGCAGAAGGTAAAGAAAGCATCTGAACAATCGAAACTTATCTTCCAAATTTTTTCATACAAAGGCGGATTAGTTTCAGATGTTTTTTTCCTTTCAATCGTTAATGCAGGCCTTGGAGCCATCACAAATTCTTTCCTCCCTAACAGAATCTTCCTGTGTTTTAAGAAAATTGACATGACAAGCAAATACGCATTCGTTATCAGAACTGTCTTATTCAGTTGCTTCTTTGCTCCTATTTCTCCTTTTACAACTGCAATTTCTTTTGGAGGGCTAATTGTACTCACTGCTTTGGATGTAGTAATCAAAACTTTCATTAAAAATTGCCTCTAAAGGGATTTATTAAATATTAACTAGTTATTGAAGCGAAGACTTAATGAAGAAAACGTCACTGAGGAGCTGTCATCATGGGAAATATACTCACAACTTGAGTGGGCACCACTCTATTATTCAGTAATTTGAATCTATTCCAACGGTTTGGAACCTGGATTAATAATAATTTGAAAATTTAGTTAGGTACTTTGACGACTGGGTTTATTTATGTCAGCAGTTTCATTAATATGCACACCTTCACTATCATTGACTTTACCAATTATAATTATGGTTTTATCATCAGCGGGTGTATCGGCATTGTTTTCAGTGTTGTCTATCTCTACTTCACTCGTCGCATCAGGCAGTGTAAGCCTGAATCACTGCCTTATTCTGAAGAGGAGTTTTTACCCCTTATTAAAGTACTCAAAATCCTACTGCTGTTTTATTAAATCACTAATAGGACTATGAAAAGGCTTTGCAGCCAAATGAAACAATTGAAAGGCTTGATACAGAGCTACAACTTTTCGAACAGTCATAATTCTTTGAGATTAATTTCTATAATTTTACCTATTTCGCTTAATTTGTTTTCTGTTGAATACCTTCACGCTGTTCTACGTGGATGTTTTATCCATCATGGGCATTAATGGTTTTTCACTTTAGATTCAAGCAGATAAAAACAAAAATGTTTTGTCTTTTTGAGCTCGCTGATCATTCGAAGGTGTCTCTGGGGATGCATCTCTTAACAGAAAGCTGCAGGGAGATCCTACCGTGTCTAATTGTTAAGAAAGAGCTGCTTAAAGATTCCTCATTTTTTAAAAATTGCGGTTAACTTCAAAATGATGTTCTGGTATACAAACCTAACGATTATTATTTTTCGCTTAAAAACTTTAACAAAGAACCAATGCTTTTATTCAAGCAGCTGGATTGTCTTTTGTTGTTTCCTTGAATTAATCGATAGAAGGTTGTCTTTAAGATAGCACCACGAACGTGGAATTCAATTGGGGTCGGATTCCGATCATAAAATTACTTTAATTGAATTGCTACGCTTGCTTTATTTTGCTTATTTTGAAATGATAGAATCCAAAGATAAATTTTTGCAATATTTTTGTATGTCAGAAAATATACCATCCCATCCATCCATCTTTTTCATTAAAAAAGTAACAACGATCGATTCTCTAGAGGTATCACAAGCGATGTCCTCCAGAGGTCTGATTTCACATCCGCTACTAATTTTCTGAGACTTCCTTGCTTCAATGTACGATCATTACTTAACCAAAAATGAGTCTTTACATTAATTTTTTGGTAAAAACTAATTTTTAGGCATTAATTAAGTTGGTTCAAATTAATCGTGTATACCAACTTTGTGACTTAATGTATCATGCCGAATTAACATGTTGTTCAACCTAAATGCACGATAATTTGGAACTTGTGCTTGTGTTTGGAAGCAAGGCATTAAATTAGATATGAGCGTCAGCCTGGCTTACTCTCTTTTGTTTGTTCGGTTCAAATTTAGCCAAAATCACAGTTTAGTTCCTAAATGCTGATCTTCCTAATTTGTTAAATTTTTATCTGAGCCTGAAATTATTGAGCAAGACGAGAATGAAAAGCAAAAATCGAATTTAAACTCTCTAAACATCACGTTTAACTACCTGAAGTGCCTTTTGACTTTTTTGATTTGCCTGGAGATCGTCTTCTAAAAGCCAAAGATGAAAAAAATGCGCACAATTTCTGGTTCTGATCGCAATATAAATGCAAGAAAAAATTCTAGCATTAAACTATTTGTAATTGCCCGTCCAATAATTATTAAATAAAATTTCGATGAGCAGAATTGGCAAATACTTCCTGCTTATATTGAAATGCTCCGTGCTGCTGGTTTTGATGATATTGGTTCATGATGAATATGCTGTTGTCACAAATATTACTAGTGAATTGGGATGCAGCAAGACTGGTTGGAACAGTGCTTATACAACCGACTGTCATCCTTTCGTAAACAAATTGACATTTTCCGGAAAATACCAAGCACCATGGGAGATGTCTACCGAAATCTGGCTGAATCCAGTTGTAGTGGTGGTCCTCATTGCAGCATTGCTCATTATGAAGCCTTACAAAAATGAACAGGAGAGTACCTCAGATTATATACTTCAGCTCAACAACTTTAAAGAACTTCCGAGTGAAGATGAACTTTGGACAGCTATTTCTAAAAATCTGAGAGTGAAAGGAGCTCAAAAGTTTACTAATAAAAACGGTATCGTGAAAATCATTCCTTTCCAACAACAAAAATGGAGCAAAGTTACGAACTCTGCGCTCGTGGTATTCGAAAGAGCCGAAAGTAATTAATATTTATACCAGGTCCATTCTTGAAATATTATTTTTTCAAAAAAAAAAAAGCTGTTGTAGCTCTTCGTAAAATCAAAAAACTTCCTTTTAAAGGGACGAAACTAACGTGGAGTTGTGCGCCTAGCCTCACAGAGTTGCAAATTTCTTTTCGAAGAAAGAAGTACTGTAGCAATAGTGGCGTTACTGCTGCGATTTGGGCTTTGATGGGAATTGCTTTTGGGATTACTTATAGAATAACAATATATCAAGTAATTTTCTTTACAAAAAATGCAACAATGATCTTGATGTTTTATCTAGAACCAAGCAAGAGAAAACAGTCAGTATTACCTTACAATATTTTCAGGGATATTCCATGCGTTAGTTATAATGGCAACTAACTGGTTCATGCAAATCGCTGTAAGACCATTCAAATGCTGGAAAATTGCTGTGGCCTCTGAAGAAAGAATCCTCAACACTATGATTTCCTCTAATTTGACCTGCATGGTGTTGGTTATACTTTATTCGAATCTGATTCCCACTTCCAACGCAACTTTCACAGATACAACTTACTTTTTCGCAGAAGGTAAAGAAAGCATCTGAACAATCGAAACTTATCTTCCAAATTTTTTCATACAAAGGCGGATTAGTTTCAGATGTTTTTTTCCTTTCAATCGTTAATGCAGGCCTTGGAGCCATCACAAATTCTTTCCTCCCTAACAGAATCTTCCTGTGTTTTAAGAAAATTGACATGACAAGCAAATACGCATTCGTTATCAGAACTGTCTTATTCAGTTGCTTCTTTGCTCCTATTTCTCCTTTTACAACTGCAATTTCTTTTGGAGGGCTAATTGTACTCACTGCTTTGGATGTAGTAATCAAAACTTTCATTAAAAATTGCCTCTAAAGGGATTTATTAAATATTAACTAGTTATTGAAGCGAAGACTTAATGAAGAAAACGTCACTGAGGAGCTGTCATCATGGGAAATATACTCACAACTTGAGTGGGCACCACTCTATTATTCAGTAATTTGAATCTATTCCAACGGTTTGGAACCTGGATTAATAATAATTTGAAAATTTAGTTAGGTACTTTGACGACTGGGTTTATTTATGTCAGCAGTTTCATTAATACACCCAATTTCACTCTCCCCCACTATGGCACTTTCAATTATGGTTTTATCATAAGTGGGTGTATCGGCATCGTATTGAGTGTGGTCTATCTCTACTTCACTCGACGCATCAAACTGTGTAAACCTGAGCCGCGACCTTTTTCTGAGGAGGAGTTTTCCCCTCCTCTTGGGGTATTAGAAATCCTTATACTGTTTTCTCAAAATCGATAATAGGACTATGAAAAAGCTTTGCAGAAGGCAGAATTCTCTCAAATAGGACAACAACCTCTGAAACAACCGTAGTATCGAGTTTTGCAACCTTACTCATATTTTGTTTTTTGTTGAGAGCATTCTCAAGATTTATATATGATTTGTACTCATAAGAAAGTCACCGCTTCCTGATCCTAAGCCCACTTAAATAAGAATTTAACAACTTTTTTATTCTTTCAATGGATAGCTCTTCCTCCTCAGTCGCCGAGTTCTCGCTCAAACTTAAGAAAGCAAACAAAAAACAGAGCGCAATCAGGTCAGAAGCAAACGCAATTAAGAAGCTCGATCCAAAGGAAGTCCGGGCTCTCCTCGATGATGATTCACCAGACAACGATACAGACGAGATTCCCACCCGTCGCTGCCATTGCTTATGCTATCTCGATACATATGAAACCGACCAATACTACTACCGCCTTGTCAAACTCGTGTTGTTTTTATTTTTACTCACAATCGCGTTTTTAAGTGGATTTACCCTTTTTTATTTCCATAACAGTGACATGAGCTCAACAAATTCAAACCAAGCGATGGCCTCTGGCTTGCAACTCATCTATCAAAGCTTATCGAGCTTCCCGTTCACCGAGATACATTTAGAGAGCAATTGTAGTGCTGGTTTCGAAAAAATTCCTTTGGGAAAATGGCCTGGAATCGCTAGTTATTGCAGCGAATCTCATCAAAATAGCTCGCAATGCGAAAAGTTTAATCAGACTCAATGGCTTAACCTCACCTTCTGTGTGAAACCAGTCTCGTTTTATATCTCACATGAGTGTAATGAGACAGACTCCCATTGCTGGCCCGGGCTCTGCGTTGAAGGACACACTTGCCCTGTGACTTCTGTTGCTATTAAGCCCCAGCCCTCGTCAAAAGAACTCAATACCACAAATATTGCATTACCAAACGGCCAGTATTTAATTTATAAGAACCTCATTGAAAATCCTCCAATCGGATTCTTCCAGACCACTTTCAATAATACTCGGCCTTGTATCGGAGGCAATCAGCTTACGGATCTCGGATCTATTAATGGCACCTGCGAAGTCTATAAAAACTTTCCTAACGCGTCTCAGGTCTCCACGGTTAACGCTGTCGACGGAATTCGTGAAGAGAATTGGTCGGGGCAGGTCTTAGCCTTACAGTCTTACGCGCAGAAGTTACAAGGGCTAAATATGACGCTTTGGTCCCTCCCGAAATTAAGGCTCAATGAAACACATCAAAGATGCAGTACACTAGCTGCTCCTGATTTATTGTTTGATTCAGCACCTGCAAAAGAGGCTTGGGACTTCACGAAGGTGGTTTTATTCGGAGTTTTTATTCTTGTGTTAGTTGGATTGGTTACCTTGATGGTATTCTTCTGTGTGAGCATCAAAATCAGGGCATTTTTGGTATTAGGAATCTCAATTATAACGACCGTAGCAATGCTTCCTTGCGCGATGATGACGACTCAGGCAGCGATGCCGTTAGTACGGAGCAAAACAAGGTTGTCGAAACTAAGGTGCTTTGTGGACACGGCGATCGTCGCTGTGATGAGGGATTACCAAAAGATGGACCCGCATATTATTTCAGTTTCGAAATTTTCTAGTTTGATTGTCATTTTAAGCTTTTCGTTTCTGGTGCTTACGCTGGCGTTCATAATCTGTGCTAAGAAAACCAGAAAAATTGACTAACAGCTAAAATAACTAACATTTATCACGTTTGTACATGTATCTTCTATACATTCTCGATGTACTCGCGTTTCTCGTTTTAAATTCTCAATCATCTATCACTAAATATGCGCAAAAGTACTAGTGACAAAGCAATTACAGCTTATTGTAGCGGCGCACCCAACACATTGATAATTGTGATGCTCTTCAATTTCTTTGCTCAGAGTAATTTGATTAAATCATTTCAAATCTGATTTCTTGATAATAATTTAAATTCTATTTCAAATACAATCATCCATTTGCATTTCGGGAGTATCGTGAGTATTGGTATGAATTGACCCCAAACTAATTCGATAATGGTATTTCAAAAGTTTATGTTCTCTCTCGACTGACTTATTTGAAAGTGTAATGGAGACCTATTAGCAAACACCTCATTTGATTCGGTAATTTATTTGGAAAACATTTCTGATAAATTTTCATTGTTTTGAATTTGAAAATTCTTTCAATTCAGAAGTATTGGTAATTTAGCTCTAGCAAAAAATAAAATAGATTCTGTTGGTTATGGTTATTTGGTTTTTTATAGAAATCATCTGTTGATAATTTGTAAAGGTAGACTCTGCGAAGCATTAATAACCTTATTGACAGTTCTAAGGTCAAAATATACCTGAATATTAACAATTTGCTTACGTTTTGATTTAAACATTAAAAAATGAATAGATTTATGATTTGATTGATCATGTTTTTCCTGCAAAAGGAGGACCGGACTGAATTCCAACTTGAGTTTTCAATCACAACAATCACCCAACTAATCATAATATCAATTCCTACAATGAACTGCAATGCAAAATAGGAGTAAACTGGTTTAAACAATCAGATCATTACAGTGTTATGATAATAATAAAGTAGTTGGATATACTGAATTTCCTTGTTTTTTAAGAAGATTCATTTGTATAGTGATACTAAATCTGGGTAACACTGATCCTAATGTCAAGTAATAACAAAACTTACCATAAGAATATCAATGTGATTTATCTGGTATTGCCAAATAAATTTACTTTTTAGTTCGACCTACTGTACTTCCAACTTTAGGAAATAATGCAGAATCCATATTTTCATAAAAAAAGTTGCGAAAAAAATTGGCAATGTGTCTTACAAGTGGACTAAATGAGGTACGTACTGATATGGATTGATAATATTGAACTTTATATAAAAGATCCTACATTTCTTAATGTAAAATGAATGTGGGGTCTGTTAGAAGCATAAAATTAATTAAAGCGGAGGAATAATCCTTTCAATACCGCAATAACAAAAGTACATTCAATCTATGAAATGCAATCCTAATTTGAATTATGAGTAAAATTTAATTTCCTCTACAAAGTTTAGGAAAGGAAATTCATTCCCCTCATGCAACGTTTTTGTCTTGCTAGTTATTCTCATTGTTCTGGCTCTTCTTCGCGAACTCAGCAAATCCTACTTCTTAAAAAACTCTCTAGTTCCTCCTATCTTATTATAACTCATTTTCCAGTCCAAATTCAAATGTTTTATGATGATTCATTCTGTTCCACGGCTTATCTTATCATTTATTAATTTGCTCTCCATGGATATTATTGTTAAGTAACAAGTCATAAAATTCTGACTCCTTCATCTCAAATTTTAATACATATCTAATGCACCTCCGAGCTGTGAATCGGCATGCTTCTTGTAAGAGATATTCGAAATATCGAATCTAATCATTGAATTTTCACATTAGCGCAGAAAAACTCTCGACGTTTACTTTAGCTTAGCAATCTGCCTATCGAAGATATATTTTTCAATTCCTTTCAACGCTCTTTTGACAATATCTTCCAACGCATTCTCTTGTGTTTTTCTGAAGATCAGAACCTATAACAGCAAATTAACTTCAAAACACACTTCTGCAAGTAACCTTTTCGAACGGATCGAACAGATAAGGGATTGCTCTGTTTTTAATCAAGTCAAGCAACTTCTTTTCGAGAACGGCTTCATCGAGTCTAAAAACTGAAGCCACAGTCGAAATTTTCACAGAGCTGCAGACGGCCAGGTACTATATATATATAAATTTGTCATCTGAATCGATTGGCAAGACACTCACTTGCTTTATAGCCTTTTCAATGATGATATCTGTTAAAATTTGCTTGTTCGAAGAGATGTAGGCATCAACCTCGAGTTGTTGCTGGAACCCATGTTAGCACGTGGGATGAAAAACAAAGAAATTACAGTAACTGCACGGAAATTGTTATTAAATGCCTCGTAGTCAGCATTCACGAACCCTTCAACCATAAACAATGCATCAGGGTTCTCACCCAATATCTGCTTGGTTTCTCCAACGAGCACCTAATGAGTTAATTAAGACACTGAACGAATCAGGCTCACATACTTTGTTTTGAATATCTCTTCTGCTGTAATGCACAATCGCCAAAACTGCAATGTAAAGCGCGATGTCTCTTGGAGATGAGAACTCCTCAACTTTTTTCATATGAGCGCTGATCAAAGACAAAAACCCTTCCATCGCAGCTGCATAATTCATTTGCGCGAGCTGGGCGATTGCTGTGATGGCTCTGCTTCCAGTATAAGCGTCTCTCTCCTCCTTTGGAAGGTCTAATCAAACTGTTTTTAGTCCTTCAGAGACAACAGCACAGTTACTTTGAATGTCCTCAGCTTGGTGGGCAAGACCGGTCACTTCGTTGTATCTACCGACCAACAGATTCGCAAGCTTGAACGTGTAGACATGCTCTTGGGAGGTCAATGGTGTATTAACAGTTTCCTTCGCCTTGAGCACATTTGCATGAGCGTCTTCAAGTTTTCCGGCAGAAAGATAAGCTTTTGCGAGTTCCATGTGACTGGCCTGAAGTAAGCAGTTATTCATGCAAAGAAACTCCTTAGCAAACCTGGATGCTAGCTTTGATATGGCTCGCTTTGTAGGTTCCGAGTTCGTCCTCTAATTTCTGGAGTCTAGGCTTGAATTCCTTAGACTTTTTGTCATACCAGTCTGTTTAGATGTCAAATGAGAAAGTGAAAGGGAGAAAAAGCCTTGCCCATGTCGAAAGCATCAACTTGTAAGCCGCTTGCTGATGCTTCCTTATGAATCGACGCATATAACCTGAGAAATTTGGACTTTAGCTCGATAAACGACGCATTTTTACTCGTGGAGGCCTGCATCCTTAGCGGCTCTCAAAGACGCCTGAGCGGCATCAGTAGGAGAGATCTTGTTCGCCTTAGAAAGGAATCGGGCTCTCAAAACCAGCGGAATTCCATGATAATTCGAAAGATTTTCCTTCGGGTTAAACTCTGTGTCCATTTTTATATCTTTTTATTAGAACAGAAAAAAGATTTATCTTTATAATAATCTCAATCTCACTTGCAAACAACAGCATTACATTTGTCTCTAGGCCCAAGCAATGTCATCTCAACACAAATTTTTCAGTAATTTCCTGCGACACTAATTCCCAGGAGGAGCTCGTGTGACTATTAATAAACATCGAGTTTTTCTATTGAGAAAGAGTTGCAAGTTTTTAATGGAGATTTGCTTACATAATTAACCTATATGAAGCTTATTAAGCAAAATTTTACAATTATAAAGGCTGATTAATCACTTTCGAAGACCATCTTTTGCACTAAAACCTGGGAACCGAGTGTTCGGGTCTACGTATTGGTTTTGAGGGTAGCTCAAACCTGGGAAACCATAGTTATACGAATTATTCGAAAGATTCTGAAACATGCTATCCTGCTGGCCGTAAAATGAACCGACCATATTCGTTGGCAAACCCATCGGGTAACTGCCATACACCATTTGCTGTTGTTCTGGATAGTTGTGATATGGCACGTAATAATCTTGAGAGCTTCCAATTCCATAAACCGTGTTCGTGTACTTCGGATCGATCTTCCCTTTGAAAAATGAATCTCTTAGCCTAAAGAACGCCGATAGCGTCAGCAACGAATCACTTCCGGCTTGGTGCTGAGTGCCCGATCTTTTCAGCTTAAACACCGTTAGAAGGAACCTTCAGTTATCTTAATACATTCAAATCATTTCCGAGTTTGGTTAAACCGCTGAATTTCAGCTTCTCGTAGTCACTGATCATGTATTTCACGTCGAAATAGTTGGGGAAGTAAGTATTGAAAATCTTCATGAATTGGTTCTCGTCCTTGGGAAGCGCAGCGCAAGTTATTAACTTAACGAGGTATCCGAAGTCGAATCCGCCGTGGAAGCATACCCATGTGACTTCTTCGTTTAGTACGAGTCCTTTCAAGAGGGTAAGAGAGGTAAGAGGGTGTGAATTACCTGATCCTACGAGGTATTCAGCAAATAAGAGTGGGTCGATTCCCATTCTAGCATGCTTTTCGAATTGAATTCCGGAATTTTCAAGCAACTCGATCGATTCGGGTGAGCTTAAGTCGTTGCTGGAAGAGTCAAAAATTAGTTAATTCTGGAGGGAAATGACGATGATGGGCTACTTCTTATCGAACTCGAGATTGAACTGCCAAGTGCAAAGACCGGGTGGTGCAAATCCTTCTTCATTTGCAAAGCTTAATCCAACCTGAATGCATTTTAACTTGTTGACATTGGTCCTGATGAGAGTGTATTCCATGTTCTCCTGAATTTTTTGAGTTAGATGACCCTGAAATAGGCTGGAAAATCACGTTTGTTTCAAAATTTGCTGTTTCAGGTAATTGGTAAACGACGCCGGGGTATTCTGTGTCCTAAAGAGAGAGAAATGTGGCTCAGAATGCTTTTCTATATAAGATTTTGCGATACCATTCCCACGAATTTATATTCACTAACGAGTTTCATTATTTTCTTGAATTCGGTGTCGAAGTTGTCTGCCCAGACGTCCTTTATCACGCCTTCTTCACTGCCAAAGGTGTTTAAATGCTGGCCTTTGTTGATATTTGAAGATGTGGCTTTCTGAGCCAAGGCTACACGGAACAAAAAAGGGAAATTAGCAGCTGGAAAGAGAACAATATAAGTCATTTGCTACTCTTTTGATTCGGATTTTGCATTTACGGATGGTCTTTTTCTTTGCTTTCTAATGCGACGATTTGAGAATTTCTAATTATTTTCTTATATGCTTGATATGAGATATAGAGCAGATCCTTACAGCTTGTATTGAGTTAAAAATTAATTGCTGAAATTCTCAATTGCAGAATAATAGTCTTGGAATGAATTCGAAATTGGTACATGCCGGGCGAGACCAATGAAATTCAAAAATGAGCGAAAATTGGACCTCTTCTCATTAATGAATCAAATATCAAAATGAGGTTGTTTCTAGTTAATACAGTCGCCTTTTCTGGTGTCTGAGGTTGTATTTGAGACAATAGTTAATCTGATTGATCTTTCGAAAAGCAAAATATCATAATATCGTTTCTGTTTCAGGTCAGGATCTATGAGCAGTCAATGAAAAAAAGATGTTCTCATTTGTGCCTTCAGGTATTCATTAACTGCTTGAGGTTCAATAATTTTAGAATTTATATGTTGGATTTTGACTCTCGCAATTTCCCTACCGGTTTTTTTATTTCCTTCAAATTTGATATGTTAATCAATATTTGCAATTTTCTTGATCTGAAAATTTTAAGAATTGCTGAAAATACCATAGCACTATCTTTCTCTTGAAAAATAAATGATGCCTTGAAAAGTTAGAAAAATGCGATAGGATGTTAAAAAGTCGTAGCTGTTGAACTAAAATGATATTGGGAATCCCCTATCTAGTTGCTGCAATACTGAAAAATCTCTCGCAAGGATACAATTAGCGTACTAACATCTGTTTGCATTGAAACTATCCCTTGAAAACTGATTCTACTGGTATTTCCCTTTGGAATATCAATTTCAGATTCTCTTTGTAATTTGATTGAAAGTACACATAGACGTCAAACCATCTTATCGATTCAGTATATACTTCTCATCTCATTCGATAAAAAAACCTGTCATTATCACACTTTAACTCGCATTAAACATCATCATCTTCTTTGTATCCTCTCTCATTGAATATATCTCATTTCAACAAGCACAATAGTTACAATCTCAATCAGTTCACTTGATAATTGACAAGACATAAATCCTAAAATTACATAAATAAAAGCGCATGCACCACAGTAACTATATCGCATCTCCAAGGAGTAACTTATGATAATCATTTCTTGCTGTCAGCACAATGCTATTGTCGCCCTCGCCTTTTGATCCCATTCCTTTCGCTTTTTGATATCCCCTCTCACGCTCTCCCACATTCTCTCTCGCAGCCTTCGCATTCTCTCTCCAATTTTTATGTCGTTCTCTCCGATGCTTTATCGCTACTCCATTCACAATGCCCATTCTCGATAACTTCTTGAGCTTGTTCTGTGTAGCTTTCTGCTGCTCTTTCAACTTCTCCATATGTGGTTTCAAATCGACAGTCTCCTTCGGACTTTGAGTCACAAACACCTCACTCTGCTTCTCCATCTTCGCTTCACGGGACTGTGGGTCCTTCTCCTTTGGAAACTCAAATGATCTCTCCATAATGTTCCTATTTTTCACTGGAAGCGTAGTAAACCCAAATTTCATCGTTTCTGTCATTGCGCTGTGCAGCCTCATGCCTGCTGCCTGAGGACTACGGGACATTTTGACCGTTTGCAGGAAAATTTTGCGGTTATGCGGCATATAATTTGGTTCGTAGTTATTCGCTGCGTCTGTAATAAACAAATTACAGGTAAGCAATGGCCCAGCTTCCCGTTGGATTTTGTCTCTTTCCTTGTAAGTTATAATCGGTAGACTCCTACCCAGGTCTGAGGAGTTCGCTCTCCCGTCGAATCCACCGGTTTGAAAGGTTCCTCGGCTTTGGCTCTTCTTCATAGAGTTCCCTGAAATAGGTGGTCCATAGTTCTGTGACTTCCCCACAGAAATCTCATAGTCTCTCTTCTGTTTACGGAGTCCTTCATTACTGGGCATTAGCGTTAGATCTGAATTCTGGAAGACCGGGGACTTCAGTGAACGCGTGACCGGTTCTAATGTATTTTTTAATGGTATTTGATGCTCTTCGAGATGCAAGCGAATGTATTTAGGGAGAGCCTCAGGGATCGAAGTAAGTTTTTGAATATCAGCAGGCATGTAAGGCATGGTTTTCTTCTGCCGACTCTTTGTTGGGATGAACATTGAATCACGAGGAACTTTGTCATCTTCACCTTGCATAGTTCCCAATGTAAAGACTAATTAAGGGTGGTTTGAGTTTGCCAGTGATGATGGGATTTGCGTTACCATTTGGTGATCCGAGTCCCTCTAAAGGTTTAGTGAAAAAGTTAGGTGGCTGTAACTTTTTTTGCAGGGAGTGTTTCATGAGGTCACGGCGTTTATGGGGGAACGCTTCTTGATGTGAGTGAGTAAGCAGCTCTAAAAAATTGGTTTCAGCATCGTGCTCGCTGACTGAAGACAAAGACGATTTAGTTTAGGGTGAGGGGAACGGGTTAGGTTACTATGAAAATTTTTCTCGCTATTGGGAGCGTAGTCTGCTCGAGAATGCAGAGAACTTGCGTGGCTGCGGCTTCTGCTTGGTGTGTCGTTCATTGCGATTGAAATATAAAAATAAAAGTTACGAAATTTATTTTGGTAATGAGAAGCAGTTTTGTTTGCTTTGGCTCTGATTGTCACCTCAAAAATTTTTGTGTAGAAGTTCTATTGCTGAAAATAAAAATTGACCAGAGAGATGTTTGAGTTGATATATATTTTTCTAAGTTAGTAATCTAGTGAGCGCTACCACTGAGTCGAATAGTCTGTCTTTGGAATAAAGTCTAATATTTATAGCGGCTAAATGAGATTGCTAGTGATTATTTTCAATCAGATTGCTTCGCAAGTTGCCTTATCCCACGCAGTGGGCAAAATCTCGCGCTGATGCTGAATGTAAAAATTTTGCTGTGATTATGTTGATGATTGATTTTCTATGGTCCTCATTGGTATTCATACGTAATTTGATGTTTTGCTCCTTTTCAACGTAAATTTTCAATATGATGTTCAGAAGCGAAATACACATTGGGCATTGAGTGAGCAGTCAGGTATTAAAGGAACTTTGACAAAATATTTTCAGCATCATTTTTGAAATATTTGGTCCCAATTTTGATTCATATGACCACATCATTACAAACACTAGCAAAGAAATCGAGAGTAAAGGGGACTTTAGTCTTTCAAGATTTTTTTTGGGTTATTTTTTACCTCTCAAATGTAAGAAGTTATGAGACCACATTCCATTATATTAACATTATGTGAAAGAATCAACCTTTGAAGAGACCTAACTCATCCAGTATTTTCATGCTCAGGCGAAGTTGAAATAAAAGGCACGACTAATTCAAGGTTAATTAGCATCGTGGCTGATTGTGATTTTGAGTTTTCGATGTCACAGCCTACTCAAATAAGTTGGGAATAAAGAACAAGCAGTTCGTTACTCCAAGAGCATATTGATATGAAAAACTATCCAGACACCTTCATCCATCATTTTCGTCAGAATTCAAAAATTTTTTCCCGTTATACTCTCCATGATTTGGGTTCAATTGGTTTGAGTGGCCATCGCCCCGCTCTTGTATCTGTGTAATTGAATTTCCCCAGGACGAACTTTAACAATTCGGAGAATAAGATTATCCGAACGAATGCAATGAACTAAAAATTATTCAAGGATGACTGACTGAACTCTAATAAATCAAGTCCAAGGATAGCTCGTCTGCAACATGTTAAGATATAATTTTAAAGAAAAACCGTTGCTAATAGTTAATAGCTTAAGAAGTAAATCAAAAATCGGGGTAAGATCAAGTTAGAATGGTTGGTTGAATCTTAGAATGCTAAGTACCGGTAAAAAGGAAAAATGAAGATCTGAAGAGTGGTTTTCATTTCGGTTAATAACAATGGAATTTCATGATCAGAAAATTTGAAATTCGATAAATATTCTGCATCTCAATTTTGATACTCATTCATTGGAATTAAATAATCGCGATTTTGTCAAACACTAGGAAGCTCATCACCTTTAGATGAAATTATGCTTTATTAGAAGCCGGAAAAAAATTACGAAAGGTGTTAAATCTGAGGAGAGAAATACCAAAAAACGAAGAGAATCGCAGCTGCATAACTAAACTGAATTGCAGTGAATCGGAATCAGGATATGATGCGTTTTAGTAATGACTGTGCGTACTAAACATTGCCACAATTATTTATTCGTCAAAATATGTACTCCAAATATACTCGAAAAATCTTCAAATTTTATAACTGTTGAGGGGTGACTGAGTTATGGGATTTCTACTGATTTCTTGTATTTCACTGCTTTCCCTCTAATCTTCATTTCAACTATACACTAATTTATGATTGCTTATGATATTCATTGATGATCCGTTGATATGTAGCCGTAACATACTGTCCAAGCAATTTCATCAATATTGACGAATAATTGAACAATTTATCGCAAATACTGGTCTGATAAAAGTATCGAATCAAAAACTCACACAAGAGAAATAATGTCATCCCTTTAAATAAGCAAAAGTATGAGCATCCTCGATTTCTTCTCTTGCTATGGTTAGACTTGTTTTTCTTCCCTCTATATTCTTTTTAATATGGATTCAATTGATTTGCATGATTGTTCAGATCTGCTCTAGATCCAGCGCCGCGGTATCTCCCCATTAACAAAAAAAATAAGGTGCAAACTAAGAATCTCCAAGTTTATGTTTTCTAATCGTTTTCAAAGAAATATATTTGCAAATTTCAATGGACAAGCAAATCATTCATTCACGAACTAATGATAAACGCCTTGAGAGGGAGCCTAGCCTTGACGTTCAATTTCATATTGCTAGAATATTGATCTTTCGATTGCAAATCGAGATACTAAATAAAAGTGCAATTAATGAAATGGTCTACTATTTTCAAATATGTATGTTGAATCAATGATAATGAACTCTCTTAATACTAGTTAGAAGCTCTCTCCTACTGTCATTTAGTACTCGCGATGATATTTTACACTCATTCCATCTTACTACATGAAATTAGATTTCACTTTCTTTTTCTAGTTAATTGGTTGGAATGAGTTAAATTGGCTTTTCAAAACTTGGAAAACAAAATGCCGAAGTTTATTTACAGGCATTATCTCCAATCAAGCCCTGCAAAACATTAATATGTTTGCTTTTTGTGTATCATTATCACACTAGTGTTTAATTATCCTAAATTCGATTGATTATATGAACCAAATTCAATCTAGAGGCAATCAATTAATTACCAACACTCAGCTTGGTTAAAACAATACCATTTCAAGAGTCAGCACCAATACAATGTTAGCATTCAAAAACTTTGAATTTCCTGTTGATTTCAAATCTTCTGTTCTATAATGCATTCAAATTCCTTTTCATTTATTACATCGATACAGCAAAATAAACCATTACATTTTTCCTCACTCAATAGTTTGAAATTACCCCAAGAATTCAGCTTGTGAGAATAACAAAGAGATTTGTTTTTGACTCACAGGTTTCAAATGAATTTCCAATTTTGAATTTCCTCAAATTTTACCACTACAAGAATTTTCAATCTGAAATAATTTAAAAAGGATTATTATAAATTCGAAAAAATTGTTTGTTTAAATAAATCACAGCAATTCAAAACCTAATTCATTCCTTTCAGCATTTAACAACAGTTTTGTTTTGCGAATATTCGAGCATTTTGAGCCATAGCAAATCACCTTGGGCCTCATCTGATTATTCATTGAATTCTACCAACAAATAACATAAATTTTGAGAGAAAATAAGCTGTATTTAGACGAATGGATTACCATAATTTGAATGTTGCTACAATCCAACCATATTCAATAATAGCAATAGATAATTCCTGAGAAAACGAGCAAAATTTAGAGGAAGTAGTGCTAGCTTTCTCGTCCTAAAGTGATTCGATATAAACGATGAATAATTCTGTCTTGTTGATCTCGTATGGGAAATTTACCAACATTTTTCTCGCTTGGATTTTCTAATGAATTAATTATGAATGAGGATACCCAAATAGAAACTTGATGAAAAGAGAGCTATTGAAACCAGCCCAAAAGAAAGATTACGGCTTGCTGGAAAATGGGACTAGTCTTCTAGAAAACAGAAATTTCTTCAATATCAGTGGAGAATGATGACATATTTGCACGACATACCGACATACCGTTGGGCAAGATATACCAATACAAAACCTTACACTTTCAGATGTGAATAAAAAAAATGTCAATTCATCCGTTTAGAGGGAGTGTTGACTTGCTTTGATAATTAAAGAGAAATTAAGTTTCCTGTAATCCTGTTCCTTGTTCCTTGTTCCTTCTCATATGAATTTTTCAGACAACTTGCGTTTGAGCTCAGGTCAATTTAACTTGTTTACCAGGGTAAATATCAGCTGAAATGATTATGTAGAACTCTAATCTAGTACTAATAAGTTACACCCCGACGCGGTTTGGAAGAAATTATGGATACTTGCTTTAGATAACAGAATATATGATAGAGGAGAAAAACTTATTTGGGGAACCTTCGAGAAGCTCCCACTAAATGAGAACGACATAGAACAAAATACCAGCTGTTGCAAACTCATTATGTTACCATGAGTCAAGGAATGGGGGAATAAAGTTGCCACAGTTTAAGGAAAGAGGATTCCATCGCTAAACCCTCACAAAGTAATAGATCAGAAAGGGCTCAGTCGAAACTACAAGAACGTCGTTTGCATGAAAATGGCTCGAGTGAAAAAAGAGCTGCAGATAAAACACAGTGTCGGCCGAATTGAAAATGCATTGAAACAGGTAAATATTACCTAAAAAGATAAGAAAGAGCGTTATCTTTTGAGTTTTTGTTTCGTATATAGCAAAGATTGAGATATTTCTGAGAACAAAAATGGAAGTGAGGTTATGCTTTAGAAGAAAGCTGATTTATCGCTTTTGTACTAAATTTTTAATTTGGTGTCACCAAAAGAATTTCATAACGTGTCATGAAAGACTAAGGAAGAAAGCAAACGCCTGAACGAAATAGGAGCTAATTCATTTCTGTACATCAAATCGTTAATCTTTTCTGATGTAAGGTAGTTCACTCAAATAATACACAAGAATTCCGCAAGGATAATTTAAATTTTTTTGCAATAAACATGGTTTGTATATTTCTATTATCATATAAAATTCATTTCCATCATAAATCTTGTTTTTCGTTAAATAAAATGCTTAGCTTAATTCGAATTTGAATGCTCTTAGCCAATGTGATTAATTCAAAATTCTTCTTTCAATTTCATTTTCTTAGCTTTATGATGTTAACATTGCTGCATAAAGATGCTGATTTACCTTTTATACTTTTTATCTAGTTTTATCTTTTCCTGCCATATTACACAAATTACAAATTTCAAACCGCTGGAAAACTTTTGTTCAATCAAATTACCTTTACAATCAAAGAAGTGCCATTTAATTTTTTCAA
>ENA-UOTX01000103-UOTX01000103.1-compost-metagenome-genome-assembly--contig:-NODE-103-length-89485-cov-11.791551_pt1 | contig 89485 bp, 68 predicted proteins | sample MGYA00238143_ERZ746982 | MGnify/ENA primary metagenome ERZ746982 (study PRJEB28758, sample SAMN06268862) | compost metagenome | isolation source: single cell | place: USA: California, Emeryville, Joint... | reverse complement strand
ATATTTTACCGGCCGGCTCTTGTTCCTCATTTAAAGAATTAGACCTGATGGTGCTCAGCTTATTATTGGAGGCATGAGATCGACATAAACTTTTCTTCCTCAAAGTTATAAATTGTCAAATCGCCTTGGTGACACTTACTCTCTGAACCGCAACCTTTCAGATACTCAAACACTGAACCATTGGCTTTTTCAAGTTTCAAGAAATAGGCCGAATCTTCTCCTCGGACAACAAATTTTAATTTGCCACGAATTATTTGACAATCTATCGTTCCAATGGTATCATCATCCGCCTTTTCTTTGTTTGAGACTGTGTATACGTTATTGTTCCCTTCTTCTAACTTGCTTATTTCGAAGAACGGGGTGCCATCCAAAGAATCGATAATTTGATCTTTGTTATTACAATGAATTTATAAGGCTCTTCTTTGTATAGGAATGAACACCCTTTTCATTACTCTTTTCCATGGGAGGGCGAAGTCCGTGGCTGAAAAATATTGAATGCTCTTTCAGAATTTCTCAGTCGTTGCTTGCATGATAGACCTCAGATTATGAATTGTGTCTGCTTTGGAGTCTTGATTAACCTTTCTGATAACAACAGCTTCGCATTGAAGGAGTTTTGTGTTCGGGCCAGTGAAGGATGTCTCTTCTTCCATTGTGCTTTGTTTTTGGACTCGCAAGCAGAAGATTCTGAAAATTTAGTTGAACCTTTTTTCTGATATTGGATTCTCCATAAATATCGGATTTAGTACAAACCAAAGAATTGATTCTTCAAGGTACTAAACAAAGTATTGAAAAGAGCTGCTCAAAGTTCATACTTGGGGCTCATGAAATGGTGAGCTCGTATTTCAGAAGAAAATCAGTAGAGATTGACATTGTAAGCACTGCGCAGTGTATCAAAGTAAAAGAACAACTATTAGGGGTCCTTTGGCGTTTGGTCAGGATTAGCGTTATGTATTAAAATATAGGGATAGGAAATGTTTCGATAAAAAGGAATCGAAAAATAAATTTAAATATACTGAATAGCAAAAAACATAAAAAGCCAAGGAGAAATACAACAAAAATCTCTAAATAAAGAAATTCACTATTTCATTGATTCATGGCCTAGGTGAGTCTCTTGTGAGGCATATCGAGTGGTTCCCTTGTCTTCGAATTTTTTCATTCATTCGGCCTGCCATCAAGGAGTAAAGCAAGAACATACATATATTAGAAAGATGCGTAATTGTGAATGATATCCGATATAAGAACGTTGAGAACACAGATAACCAAAAAAAGAGAAATGGCTGTTCTCTACCTTGGTTTTTCTCAAAGGATTCATGTGCATCGAAGAATTAACAGGAAATCAACCTGAAAATCAGCAAAATTTAATTATTTCAGTCAAAATATACAAAATTCAAATAATTTTTTGATTTGATTTACAATAAATTAGCGCAATTGAGAGGACTTACTGAGATTGCCTTAAATTTGACTTTCAGATTTAGATGGAGTCTGCTGTCTCTGGAAGCCCGCTTGCTTCGCTTCTGAGAAATGACGGCATGTTTATTGTCTTCAAAGAAGAACTGATGCACGCTAAAAATTTTCGATGTTTCAAAATTCAAGTGACAATCGATTGGTTGAAAGCATGATGTAATCTCAGTACTTTTTCTACAATCTGATTTTATGATTCCAGACTGGATGAAAGATGGCAGTGTTGTGAAGGAACTATTGAATTGCAAAGATAAGCCCGGTTTTCTCTCTCCCATCAAAGAAATCTGAAAGTCAAATGCTTCTGAAATGACAGGTTATGGTCATTTCTTCTCGAAAATTAGTCTACCTCCAGAAACGGGAAATTCAGGGCTCAAATTTCGAGCAAAAAGGAGGTATGTCAACAAAAAAAAAATGGCTCCAAAATGCATCAATGGTAAATGGTATTGTCATTTCGCTAATAATTGATGCAAAAGTGTATTTGTATAGCTCCTTATTGGAGGGTAATGAGTATTGACAAGCGCCATCGGAATGACAACTCTCAAAACAGTAATGAAATGTGATGTGGTAAAATGGCGAGTTTTATAACTCTGGTATTGAGTAATATTTTCCAAAAATGTAATTGTATTTTATTTGTTTCAGCAAAGAATCGATGCAGAATCTTGAAACATCCACATTCTGCTGCATTGATTGATGACTGAAATGAGAGTTTTAATGATCAACTATTTTGCAATTCTGTATTGTGATATGATAAAGCAAATATCATGATTTCGTTTTAATTTCAATGAAAATCTTACTTATGAATCTGAAGCGCTGCCAACGAATCTTTACGGTGAATTCATTCTTAACCAACATTTATGCTTCACGAAAATCAAAGTAGAAGAAAGAGAGAAGGAGTTTTCTATTTTTTGACTGCTTTGTGTATTATTAGAGGCTAATTTTCGAACAGGTATTATTGCGCTTTTTAACATTTGCGTATAAATCCTGTTGTTTCAATGCTCCGGCACATAATTACATTAATACTACAGAACCCTGGACTTTTGTGTTGATCAAATGAATTTCTTCAGCTAAGATAAATTTCAGAGAAGGTTGTTGAGATGGAATCATGACGGTCAAATTACGATAAGAGGGTGCCTTATTTTGTTATTTTCAATTTGTATTTCTCGTCCCTATCTTACTTTCGATCATAAAGGATACCTAAATGGGATTTTATATATGTATAAAATTTTGGTAGAATGGAAAAATTCCCAGCATTGTACGAATTCTGATTCAACAAATAGCTTGTGTTGACAGTTCTAGCCATTATTTAAGACAGTCAACAGTAAGAAGTGGCATAAGCATAAGGAAGCTTTATAGAAAACAATATGCTGAATGTCCTGGAAACTTAGAGTATAAAAACATTAAACATCACGTCTGTACTTGTAAGCTAATTTGATTTGCTTCTGATCGTCTATAATAGCTGCTTTACTTGCCTTAAGTGATACTGCTCTGTTTTGATACGATTTTAGAAAATTATATATTGTCCGAATAGAAATAATCTTAATGGTCAAGACATTCTAAACGAACACAGAACAAAAAGATATTTAGTTACTGGTTGATTTATTAAAAATCAAAAATTTGAAGAAGAAGAAATCCAATTTTCTTTTCTGTGATGCTTACTCTTAAAGGTGTGTTCAGAACATTTGTCATCTTGAATGCAATCACTATTATTTTCTTTCTGGCGACTAGTGGAATCTTCACCAGCAATGAGAATAATTTCCTTGAAGTCGTTCAATCCAAATTTTTCTACAATAAAAGCCTTGCATTAAAAGTGCTCGAAAAACTTGATGAGAGAAGTACCCCTTCGAGTCCTCATTTCCGAGACGTGTTTATGGGATTGAAACGAGACTCTGAATATTGCGCAAAAGTACGCAACAATTTTGTTGAGTATCCAGAGTCATATTTTAATGGAATGTATTTCATCAGTGATTTGCATCACAAATCATTGACTAGGACCAAAGTTCTCCCTGTAATAGGCACTGACTTGATGCCTAAATTTGCGCATGAATTAATGAAGAAGAAGGAGAAGAAAATTCCTAAATTATTACTCGATCCTCGCGCGACAATCTTCTTTATTAATAGTGGTATCCACAATTATCATGTAATTGGCAAAGAAGTCGCATGTTTGTACCAAAGCTATAACCATGTCATTGGAGCCGGAAGTTTAACACGCAAGGACCACGTTGCCAGAGCCGCTATCGAATACACTGAAAAATTTAAAGACAAAACTCAATGCTTCGACGGCAAGAAATTTTTCCCTCAATCTCGTGAGCTGCGCAATGAAACAGAGTGCAGATTCTGGTTTGACTATCTCGATTCCGATGAATATCAAAAAGAGAAGCAAGAAAAGAAAATAGTTTTCATTCGCAAAATTGGTCTTGGATCACATCAAGGCAAAGGGGTTCAGCCAGTCGATCAAACAGAGGAGGATAGACTGCGGGAAAAGTATCAAAACGGGACGCTTTGTGGCAAGATTCAAGACTCAATTCTAATTCAGCACTACATAAGCAACCCTTTACTTGTTCTTGGTCACAAGTTCGATTTTCGAATCTATATGATGATTGCATCAACAAATCCATTAATTGTGTACTACCATGATGGATTTTTACGAGTTTCGCTCTTTGAGTATAATGCTACGAGTACAGAAAAAGGCATGCATTTGACAAACACAGCTCAATCGATAAAAGCTATGAAGAAGGCGGTTGCTGAGGGAATGAATGAAACTGAAATGCGTAACTTTCAGATGTGGAATCTTACTAAATTCACAGACTATTTGATCAGTATTGGAAAAGTTAAGAGCAGAGCTTGGTTAGATGAATTCTTAAGGCCTGCATTTCAACATGCAATGCAGCATCTTGTAAGGATGACACAGCATACTTTCAAGCCTTACAGCACGTCATGGGAGTTATATGGCATGGATTTCATGCTTGACGATGATTTAAATCTCTGGTTCATTGAAGCCAACTCTGGACCTGTGTTGAAAGGAACCAACAAAGAGAAAGAAATTTTAGTTACGAAAATGTTGAAAGACATGTTTGAAATTGTCTCTTCTTATTTAAGGTCTCGATTGAAGCGAATTATAAAGTATGTCAATTGGCTGGATCGTTCTGGCTTGGCTCAACTGGAAGGATTTAGGACCGCTATTATATCGAAGGAAGAGCAAAGAAAGATAGAATTTGATTCCATCTCTAAAAATTACCTCGAAGAAGAGTTTGAGATACCAAGCGATAATGGTTGGGTTAAGATTGTTGATGAAAACATTGATGGATTGGGGCGTTATAATGGAATGTTTGCTCTAGAATGCTTTGATTAAACTAACTTGCTTATTTATTTGAGTTTTTTTATATTGAGTTTACGTGGATTAGGAGGCAATATCATCATATGTAACTTATTTCATGTGCTTGTTTTTCGTAGTTTGAAAATCTTTTTATCTCGGGGAGAGCCTCTTGCTACGGAGTGAAATTAATTATTATAAGATAAAAACAATTAATTAATCTAATATGAAGAGTGAGGCCTTGAGAAATTTAGCCTGCCCTTAGAAAGACAAAACATCTCTCTTTTTTTTAGATCTGGAATAGCAGACCAAAAGATAGCGATTTATTTATAAGGCTACTTTCTTGAAGCTCTATCATAAGGTGAAAAAAACAACTTGGAGATTAGGAACGGTTTGAATATTTTAGATACAAGGTACTTCAACTATACTGTGCAGTCAGACGATGAGATAATTAATTTATGAAATAAATATTGAATTTGCATAAAAGAAAAAGAAGCTTCAAACTGAATACATAAAAAGCAAAATTTTTACAGCATTAAAATACAATGAAATAGGAGAGAATGTAGCTTCCGGACTATTGCTTGAAAAACGGAGTTGCTAATTTCTCTTTAAGTCGACTAAACTCATCCTTTTCAGGGGTCCTTGGGGAGCGTCTGTATGTGTTTGTCTGTGCATGAGTCATCTTAATGTCGGTCATGCTTTTACAATGGATACTATCATAAAAATAACTCTTAGTGCATCCAATGAATTCATAGATTATTACATTCTGTCAGTAATAGGGTGAGTAATAAGACTTGCATACGAGGAGAACTGAGTTCCATTGATATTTTTAAGTTCATCAAGGTCTTCAAGTTTAAAGTTAGACTCCTCATCACTGTTATCTTGAATGGCTTGTTGCGCTTTGAACGCTTCGTCTTTGAAACATGAAAGGTGCGCCTTTGATTGTATCCCAAAGATAGACATTGGGCTTCCAGGTTTTCGCTGTGTGTCACTTGGTTCCAATCGGTTCAATGTTATCGAAGTGAGTGAAGGACTGGACTCGAGGGGATCGTGAAATGAGGGTGGTATAGACTCCAGGTTTGAGTGGATAGTGGACTGTTTATCATAACCCGATTTCTCACTGAATTTTGATCCTGCACGATTCAATTTATAAACTGCGAGTTGAATCTATTGAAAAATTAGGCACGGAAAACGCTGTCTGATGTCTTTACCCAATCATATTCGAAAGAGTCCGGATTCAGACAAGTTTTAATAAACAAGTTTCTGAACAATTTGCGAAGAAATTCGTAGTCTGGCTTGTCCGCTGTCTTACCAAATTGCAAGGTTTGCACATATCTCATGTACTCGATCATCTCCGCTGAAAATAATAACAAAAAGATCAACCATCAACTCAATTCGAGCAGATAATATTACCGGGTAGCCCCGCACAAAAGATGTCTGGAATCATTTGCAACTTTTGCATCTCATAATGCTTTAACTTTTCTTCCCTGGTCGCATACTTTGAATTCTTCTCGAAAATTTCACCGTCTGAGTTCGAAAATAATATTAGTGTATTCTCACTCGGAGGCGACTATACGTTTGAAAAAGAAGAGGATGATGTAGCCAAGCGATTCAAGGTCATCTTTTTTATTAGGTGCTAAAGGGGCAATAATGAAAACCAGGGAGCTGATTATGTTTTACGTAATCCAAGATGAACATTAACGCTGGAGAATTTATTTACTATCATCTTATTGGCTGCATGATTGACTACATCAACAACTTTTCCTTTCTTTATTTTCTTTGCTTGCTTGAAATCAGTTATGTACAGGTTCTGATTTTTTTTATTCAAGCTAATCAGAATTTCCTTCGGCATAATATTGCAGCAAACGTATTCATTCTTATGGATGTATTCCAAAGTTGATAGCTATGCAATGCAAATTGTTTTAGTGATCCCGATAGCTCATAGAAGATGCATACTAGTCGAATAGCAATCATTGCTATTGTTGGAATTGAAAAATTCTTGTCCATCAAGCAAAACAATTTTTTCAGGTTTGGACCTAAGCAGTCTGTTACAGTGATCATTTGATGATTTTCTTCTCCTCTCCATATAATATTTGGAATTCCCGTTCCTAGTTTATTAGTTCTATAAATTCTGTAAAGGGAAAGAACTGGTGTTACCTCCTTTCAATTTCTGAAGGATCTTAGTTACATGCTTGTTTTTTTCTTTATGGGTATAGCTCGTCTTTCGATTGACAGAAGCATTAACGCCTGTCAATGATAGTAAAACTTACCACTTTAATTACGACAAATGTTTTGAGCTCACGGTCCCAACCTAGATCAAGAAAATTATGAAGCACCTTGGATAAAGGAGCTCAATACTACCTTTATATATCTTGCTGCTGTGCTGAATCCGATCAATTTTCTCAAGAATGACATATTGGCCATGAACGACGTCGCCTTCTTTCAAAGCTTCTTTGCGCAGCATTTCTTTCGAATTAATAAATTTAATATTGAGGAATCAAATCAAATGTTTGAAATTATTCTCAACAATCGAAGTTTTCATTTCTTACAAAAATTACTAAAAGGGTAATTAACCTTTCAAACGCATTGCAAAGGAGCCAAATCCTCAGATTGCGTTAGGACGGAGTTAGGGAAGCTTTAAGGTGCAAATTTTAAATTGAAATGAGTCAAATCATTATTAAGTGTTAACTTAGGAATTAATCCGCGAATCTCTTTTTAGTTCGAGTTCGAATCTCTGATAAATAAATGGAAGCTAATTGATTGAATTTTTTGGATAATATTAAAGTTAAGAAACAGGAACTATGATTGATTTAGATAAAAGTTACGTCAGGAGCATCAAATGCCACGCGATTAGGCTTTCTCTTGGCCTCAGATATCAGAATTTCAGCAACCAGAAAATTATTATTTATTTGAATTTTTACCTTTTCACAGTTGGTAATGTGCGACCCAAGTTTTGAGTGAACTATGCTTCCTCAATTTGTTATTTGATGGCAATGAACTAAAGTTATTAAGACAAGCAATCTCAATTCTTGGGATCAAAAACACTGAAGAGTTACTAATTATGAACACCGTATCGACCATGGCATTTATGCTCGTCTTCACTAGTATCAAGCTGTTATAATCAATCAAAAATACTAGTAACCAATTTAAGAAAAAAGAAAACATTTGCATTTGTCGAAACAACACAAACTCAAAAAATTATATGCTCTCGAAGCATCATATTGACTGAAGAAATTGCTTTCATTTTATTCTTACAGCCTGTGAAGGGTAAGCTTCTTGGAATGAGCTTGAATGAGTTGATTCAGCATTTTTGCTGGCAAATTGTTGGCTTGGTGAACCCTCAGAATGCAAGCCACATTGGAAATTCTTTGATTCATGACTCTGTGAGTTCCTATGATAGAAGATGCTGAGAGTACTGTTGAACAAAAATATAACCTCAATAATTATTCAATACAAGTGGGAACAGAGATCTTACTTATTCCTAGACAGTCGGATGTCTCTTATTGTGCTAATGGAAAATTTAGACATGAAGGTGAAGGTGACCAATGTTGTAGAAACGTTAGTGCTGATCATAATATATTGTACTTATGAGAAAAGAAAACTTCTGAAATTCTGTTTTTTTATTGTTAGATATATAACGGACGGAAAAATAAAAATTTCTCCTAACAGAGATATTTAATGTAATCACAAGTCACATTAATAAAATTCAATACGCCATTGAACAAAACAATAATCCTGCAAGTTAGACTAAATACTCTTCCATGGGCGGCTGCTCATTCCGATCGAAACAATTGACTGGAGTTGTAATATCTCCTCAAGTGCTCAAAGCTCAAAATATGAAGAGTCTTACACAAAACAAAGGCATTGCCGAGGACTCTTCAGCCAACATGAATCCAAACGTTGATAAGTCTGCCTTTTCTGGCGACAACACTCAAAATGGCAGACCAAACGTAGAGCCCTTGAGTGCTCAAAACAGCAATCTCAGTCAGAAAACACGTGAAATGAGTGCAGCCAAGAAAAATTTGTTGGAATCTCGCAAATTAGATGCTGATTACACTATCATCCCAAATCAAATTCATCACAATGCTATAACAATTCCTCACGATGAAGCGAGTGGCCTCGTTGGTCTCAAAAATCTGGGTAATACTTGTTTTATGAATAGTGCTCTGCAATGCTTACTAAATACGCCTCCGCTTGCAGACTACTTCATGAATGATATTCATATAAAAGAAATCAATAAAGACAATTTTCTAGGATCAAAAGGGGTTGTGACTTCTGCTTTTGCAGATCTGTACAAGCAATACTGGACGAGAGAAGACATTAATGTTATAGATCCCCAAGATTTTTATGAGGCGATTTCAAAATTTGCTCCTCAATTTTCTCATGGCACTCAGGAAGATTCTCAAGAGTTTATGGCATTTTTACTGGATATTATTCACGAAGATCTCAATCGGGTCAAAGATAAGCCCTACATCGCAGATAAGGATCATAACGATAATAAGCTAGAAGAACATGCGACCGAATCCTGGAAATACTATCTAATGAGAAATAAATCTATCATCGTCGATCTCTTTCAAGGGCAGTCTAAGAGCACACTCAAATGTTTACAATGTGGCTATGTCTCACATAAATTTGAGCCATTCATGTACCTGAGTCTTCCTATCCCTGAAGATGATGGAAATAAGCCGAAAGTATCCTTAATTGAATGCTTAAAAGAGTATTCCAAAGAAGAAAAACTAGATGGTGAAGAGAAGTGGAATTGTACAAGGTGCAAAGTCCCAGTGGACAGCACCAAAAAAATCGAGATTTGGAAACTCCCAAATATTTTGATAGTTCACCTCAAAAGATTCAAATTCACTAGAGAAATGCGTGGAAAGGTTCAAACTTTCATCGACTTTCCTCATGCTGATTTAGATTTGGGGGGCGTAGCTGCCGGAGCTCAGAGGGATCTGCCTATCTATGACCTTTTTGCAATCTCGAACCATGAAGGGAGCCTGAGTGATGGCCATTATTTTACATTTGCAAAGAATCGTGACAATCATAATTGGTACGCATACAATGATTCTGAAGTGATGACGTTGAGCTCTGAGCAGTTAGTGTCTTCATCTGCTTACTTATTGTTTTTCTCAAAAACTTCAGTTGCCGACTTTAGTCGCCAAACGCTGAGCCGACCTGATGCATGGCCTCACCTCTCTAAGTCTATGCTAAAGAGCCAGATTTCTTCAAAAACCAATCTCGATCTACTGCCATCAAAGCGTACATCGCTTAACAAACCATTCGATTTGAATCAAATCAGACAAAGTATTTCAACCCAACACCTTCTTATGAGCTCAGAAACTCACAACCTTGTCGATCGGCTGAATACGAGCAACCTAGCTCAGAGTAAGCAATTACCTGATTATTCTAGATATCAGACTGAGCAGTCCCCAATGAGATCAATTAGGGATCCCACAAATGATCCTTCGCGGAATCTGTTCGGACAGATAGATAGCAATAAGCAATCATTAGAGCAGAAACATGTGGAATCAAAGTTAGCAACTGAAAAGATCAGTTTTTTGACGGTTGACAATGGAGTTACTCAAAATCTGGGAAACAATCAATCAGTCAGCAGATCGAGAAATATTACATTCGGAAATGAAGGTGAGGATAATAAGAGACAAAGCCCGGATAAATCAGAGAATAGAGGGTTTCTCCCATCAAACCGAAGACATGATGTTCCAACTAATGATCCAATAGGTTTAGACGTTACCCCCGAGATAAAATATAGCAAAAAGAGTTGGCAGATTCGAGAACAACACAATAAGGACTCTGAGGAGAATTTGAAATTCCTTAAGAAAATTCAATGAAAAGTTGAGCTCCCTACAAAATCACTTGTCGTATACAAATGTGGAATTTTATTTATATTTCATTTTGTGAAAAAAGTCTCTATTTTGAATGGTTTGATTAATTATTTCTTTCTGTTGATTTTAAAAAAGTACAGAAATTACTAATATTTCTTTTAACATTTAATTTTGTCTTTCTAACAAGTAAAGTTCCGATTATATGTTCATATCTCTCTCTTTGACTCTCATATTGCCACAAAGAGAAAGAGATTCTTGATTAATCTAACGATTGGCAGACTTTCTCAACATCAGGATAAGATAATCAACCCGAAGCTCGAAGCTATGCGCTCTCAAAAGTGAAATTTGTGTGGGCTTTAGAATGAATTACGTATGATAAGACATCAATTTTAATAAGAAGATAAGAGTCCAAAATCTATCAATTATATAGGTACGATATAGATATATATCCAAAAAAAAAACAAAAAAAAAACACGAACAAATCTCTTAAACATGTACTGAAAATCAAAAAACTGTTCACACCGAGAAGGCTGAACACGAGTTTAAATCTTGTTTCTTTGTTTTAATATGATGAGTATCTTTTTTTCCCCCAAGAGAATTTAATCACTTGGGAGTCACATTATTGTTTTAGAGTTTTTCTTTTCACTTTTGAGTTGTTGACCAAAATTTGGAGACCCATAACTGTTCTCTACTGAATAAATGAACATTCCATTTTTCATCATGTAGCTGAACAATGCACAGTCCCTGATAGCAGCTCTTTTATAAGATCTTTACTTTCTTTTTGCCAGCTGGAATTTCATAAGAGCTCTCATCGCTTGTGTCTGTCTTGAACGAGAGGTCAACAAAATCTGAGATTTTGAGACTCTTAGCTGTCTTATTAAAGACACCGAAATAGTTCCTAGAAACAGATAAGATCAATACTCCATTCGCTGAGGAAAAATGGCTTACATTAAGTCGAGGTAGACAAAATGGTGATAGGAGTTGCCGAATAATGGGTTTCGGAGTAAAGTTGAAGTAGTATTAGTTTGACTAGCAGTGAATTGCTTGACAAACTGATGGAAGAAGCCCACTTTTTCTTCGCATGCTTTAAGTTTCGCGAGAAGTTGAGCTTTGGATAACTTGGCGTAGTCTGTTTCAGTTTGCATTTTGTTGGTTTTAGTGGCAACGCTAGTAACTTCTCTCTCAGTAGAAATTGCGTCGACTTCTACTTTAACTGGGAGAGTCGTAGCGTTTTCTGAGGCTTCAGTAAGATTTTCGCTAACTAGAAATAATTAATTATTCAGAATTCGTAACTAAAACATTTCAGTACGCTCATGAAAAGAAAGATTTCCTTTAAGATTAGCTTCGGATTTTTCAAAATCAGAAATGTTTTCTAAGAACCACGAGTTAGGAGAAGGAGAAAAAATTTCTCAAGATACCTGATGTTGAAATGGATTTTTCATAGGCCTTTGTTGATGATTTCTTTGTGTCTTTGGCTTTTTGGCTAGTTTTCACTTCTTTTTCGAGCTTCAAGAAGAATTTTTGGGCATGGGACCGGATTTGAGCTCCGGTACGAGTTCCAACACATTCTTCTACCTTTTTCCAGTTTTTGCCGTGAACTTTGATTGCCTCAACAAAGCGTTCGTGCTCTTCCGTGGACCAGCGACCATTCTGGTGTTCATTGTCCTGGGAGAGAGTAGTTCTTTCAGTTGCCAAAGTAGTAATGAGAAGGCTCATGCTTCGTGGTAGTTATCTAGTTTAAAGTTTTAGTAAAATTTGTTTATTAATTAAATCTTTCTTTTTACCGGATTTATAGGGATTCTGCTTCTCTCAATTGTCAGTAAAAATTAATATGAATGAAGGCTAGATCATGGCAACGCTCAATTTCGCTAAATTTCGAAAATGATCCAAATTTATGATTTCTGAGCCAGTTTATACTGATGGATTGTTTGGGCTCATACAAACTGAAATAGCGCTAGATATCGCGTAACTGCACAAAGAATCTATGCGAACTACATTCTTGGAAAATATAGGAAAAACTTTTTATGCGTAACAGGCTGTGAACCTTGATGGTATAAACAGCTTGCAGTTTTATTACTGGGAGAAGTGTGTTTATTCCTTGAAAATGCACAAAATAAAAAAAAAAAGGTTTTCAAATAATACGACCGGCTATGGAAAAAGAATCTCAAGAAATTTAACACCTCGTTAGTAAAGCAAAATTGATTTCTAGTGAAGTATAACTACATCTTTTCGAGGACCAATCCTACAAATTTGTAAGCAGTTTACATTATCATAATCTCTTTCTAAATCAGGTGCGTTAGTGAACTAATTATGTTCAGTATAGATCTACTCTTCATTTTAGAATATGGGAGATTGTTTAAAAAAAAGATTCTGTGAGGAATATCTTGCCTTCGTTTTTTGAAGGAGAGTCTTCTTGGCAAATAAAGAAACGCATGGAAATTAATAAGTACTGATTCGGACAACAAATCTTTGAGAGATCTAAATCTCGAACCTGACTGAATCCCTCCAAACATACAAAAGAAAAAAACGGAGCAAGCTTTCAAGCAGAAGAAATTAAATAATGTCCAAGTGGCTCAATAGATCTGCGGCTTCCCTCAAGATTGTCATTGATTGTCAAAAAATTATTAGAAAAGCAATTTTATCATCGTATCAAAAAGATAGATAGACAGACAGATGCTCAAACAGAATTCAAGGAATTGATGACCTGTCAAAGCTCATTTTAACTATGCAAACACCTTGGGTACAAAATGAACTTAGTTTGCTGAATAGTGAACTGAGCGTTCAAGTCTGGGGGTGGGCTAGATAAATATTGTTCAATTCGAAGCATACGCATGATATTGTTAAATAAATGTTTGTGGAAACACAAATCTGTAATTTCTGATGAGAATGGAAAAAGTAGCAATCAGATTCATATTATCAGAGGATGTCGAAAGTAAGCGCGGGTGAAGCTCAGAGCCTTTATTTCAAATTCTTTTAGATTCACGATATTGTTACTAAAGAAAGGTCTCAGAATAGAGAGAGTTTTAGAAGATGCTTCTGAAACTGTGACAATTGTCAAATTTTCTTGGTTCTATTTTCGAAATCGTTCTAATAATCAGTAAGTTGTGAGTCATCACGGCTTCGATAATTTGAAGGGTTACTTTCCTATAGAAAATTTAATATGACTGACGAAGAGGGTTTTTTGAGCAATATTAAATTTTGCCACTGATTTTTTTTTCCATTTTATTAAGACGAATTTATATCACTATCACATAGATGTCTCAAATTGCTCAGGGTGATAGGAAGGCTTCGTTAAGTAAGCGAGAATATGATAAGTTGAAGACCCCACTAGTTGGGATCATAATTTATTCAAGTGAGTATAAATATTTCGATTTGAAAGAAAACTGTGCTACGAAAGAACGAAGAATGCTTTACAAATAGTTGTGTTGAGAAGCACTATTATCTGAGTTTTCAAGCAAAGATAAAAATTAGTAATACGCTGCAATTCATCTTAATAGAGACTGCCATGAGGATGCACCAGAAGCTACGAAAAAACTGAAATTAGAGACTTTGTATTAACTACTGTATATGATCAGATTAAGAGGAAGCTAAGCTGCAAAAAACATATTCGAAAAATTTATGAAACCGAAAGTCTAATAATAATAACATGATAATCGTCGTGATGGCAATTAACTGCACAAATCGGATTCGCAAATTTGGAGTAAAAGTCTCAGAGAGTGAATAGCCAAAAACTTAAGGTGGTTCCTGCTCGAATTTTGGACTGCAGTCACCTGGGGAAGAGGATGATAATTGCTGCAAATATCATCATTTTGAGCTTTCCTTCCCGGCAAGTCTATTGGTGGCCTTCAGTACTTAATGAATAAGAGCAGAAGTGACCTCTTCGAAAATTATATCCGTATAATTTTTTCTCAAGGAACTCGCAACAGCAACGCGCTTCTTCTTGTCTTCTGAAAGTTTAACTCCCTTATCACCTTCATGCATCTGTAGCCCTTTCGGGAAAATTCTAGTGTCAGGTACAAATTCTTTAAATCATTTTATGTATGTATGGGTCGAGAGTGTAAATATTAGTTTATGTCCTTCAAGAGACTAGATTGCGTGCACTTCTTATTTCTGAAAAATTGAGATCTTGGCGAAGAATACTCTCACAAAGCTCCTTTCTCACAGTCTTATCAACCGACTTTCGGGATTTATTCTGGGGACATCTTTAAGCTGGAGTTCATTCATTAGGTTTCGTCTTAGCATAGCTGCCGCGTTTGAAATGTAGGAGAGAACTGGGGGGTGCTGTGGGTGATAGATCTTTTTAGATTATAAAACTGTCTCTCTATTTGAATGGGGAAAACAAAATGACCAGAAACGAAACGATGTGGGATAAATAGTAATATCACCTATTATTACAAAGTTCTACTGTATAGTAATTTACTAAATACAAATTTGTAGAATCTCTGATTTTATTACTTTCATCAGAAATAATTTCCACCAAATGGATTTGTAAGTCCTACTGTCGAATCACTTCGAATGCTCCAATTTCTAGACAAAGCAGAGTGGCTCCTTTCCATTAGAAATATTTGAAAAAGCTGTTATGAATGCGATAATTTTCAAAAGCCTGTATTTGATTAATACCTCAGACACGTTTCCATATACGGGTGATGTTAGTTGATCTCCCCTAGAAACGTTTGGCTTCTGAAGTAACTCTTGGCTACGATATTAGGACTAACCACAATAAATTACACTCACATTTCTTTCTAGGCCTAAAAAAGCTGCCCTGCAAATTTTCATTTAAATATGGATCGGATCATACACTAGAAAAGAATTCATCCAGCTGCTGGTGGTTTATGCCTGTCAAGTCCTGAGCTAGGCGTGTTATCAACTAAAAAAAATACAAAGTAGGAATAAAGAATGATTGTGGTATTTCAACTAAAAAGTTATCTGACATTTATAAGTGATCACCTTGAATCCGTGCAAGATCTTTGAGAAAGGCAGCAGCAGCCTGTAAAACAAATTTTTTTTGTTGGTAATCTCTCAGGTTGCCAGATCTATTCTAATCAAGAGCTTAAGAAAATTATCAACTTCGCTTAGACAGGTAGGATAGCTAATATATTTTTTTTTTAAATGATTGATCTTTTAAGCTTTACGAGAGGCGATGAAGATACTATCTCAGTCAAAAGAACTCAATAAGCATTCAAGAAATTTTTATATGATATAAATTTTCCTTATAGTCTCTGTGTGATCGAACCTGCGACAAGGATAGTTTCACCAACGATATAATCGGCCTCTTCACTGCATAGGAAAGCAGCTGCGTTAGCAACATCCTCAACTTCTCCAAGTCTTTGAAGTCTCAGGGAATCCATGGCATCTTGTTCTTTGTCTTTCCAGAGAGGACCGCTGAATTCAGTCTTAATTATTCCTGGAGCAAGGCAATTCACTCGAATACCTTCGTCTTGGAGCTCACGGGCAAGGATTTTATTTAATCCGAGTAAGGCGGTTTTGGTTACTGAATAGATTCCGAGTCTGTCGTCTCCATTATAGGCAGCAATTGATGAGACCAACAAGATGGCTGGTTTCGTTCCCTTCAATAAGAGCTCGTAAGTTTCCTTGGCAAGAAGGAAGACGCTCTTGACATTGATGTCGAAGGTTTTGTCAAATTCAGCAGCTGTTGTCTTCAATGTTTTGCCCATATGCACGCTAACTGCTGCATTTGGAACCAACACGTCGAGCTTGCCATACTTCTCTTTGATGAACTCAACCATGGCTTGTCTTTCCTTGTCATTTCCGACGTTGGCAGGGAATCCGACTGCTTTCAAGCCTCTACCAGTGAGTTCTTTGACGGCGGCATCAACGTTTTCTTTTTTTCTGCTGTTAATGATAACAGTGGCTCCTTCTTCAGCAAATCTGGTGGCCATTGCTTTTCCGATTCCTGAAGCAGATGCGGTGACAAGGACGACTTTGTCATTGTATCTCTGGGTTCTTTTGCCTTTTTCCATGATGAAGGAGTTTTTAAATAATCTTAATTTGTCTTTTTATTATATTCAAGAGTCTTTATGCTATTTATTTGACTTTATATGCAACGCAATTTTTTTATAATTCTCTTCGAGCACAAATGAACCCACATTTACCCCATCAAGCTCCTGAATGCGCCTGCTTCTATTCGGAGTGTGAGAGGATTGCCACGTCTCGTAATTTTTCCATCTGTGACTCACCATAGTTAATGAAGATCAGGAACATACTTTCTATTTTTAGAGGCTCCTCTCAGTTAATGGTTTTTCATTCAAATAGCGGATTCGATCTCTCTCTCCTTTTCTCAAACTTATTCATAGTAAATTCAAAAAATTTGCAATTACGCCGCTTGTGTCTGGCATAAATGAATTCTATCAGACAAAATAGGGCATTTTTATTTTTTTTTTGCAAATACCAAACTTATGGTGTTATGAATAAGGACAATCATAGCAATTGCTCTTCCGTATGAGACCTATGGGTGCATTTATATTTCAAAAAATGCTTGCTTTCAGTCATAAGCTCCATCTCTCTATATAAGGTCACTGATACGGTAGAGTTTCGAGATAATAATTGAATAAAGTTTGAGAATTCTGGTCTGATTTATTCAAGTCTCCCAATGAAAGAACTATCTACAGCAAAAGTTTAGATGTAGATACAACACGGCACTTCGAGTCATCTACTAAATCAAAATTTTATCAGCGTGGTCAGTCGTTCCTCAATGCAAGACTCAGTTTGCATATTTCAGTGGTAATTTCCGCAAACTAATATGTGTGACTTAGTTAGTACCCATTCCCTTAATTTCTTCTTGCATTATATTGATGCAGGAGTTGTGTTATCTGATCGAAACTTTCAAAATTCTGACCTGCCTTTTTTTGGTGATCAATAGTCATTGTCAACTCGAATTCCTTGTTTTTCGAAGAAGGGAGATTCTAATATCTTATTATTCTAAAGAAAAGGCTTCTAAATTAATTTATTGATATTTACGAGGCATTTTGCATCAAACTGGAATTCTCAGAAATCATGTCCTCAGATACTGCTTCAACGATTCAACACATACCCGATATCATAGAAAATCCTTTCAAAAGGGTTTACAAACCCGTCAAATTTAAGTACATGCTCCCTTATATTGAGAAGTTTTTTCAAAGGAAAATTATGGTTGTGAGGGCAAGCGCAATAAATGGAGTGAAAAGTTACAAATATGTAATCTCTCCTGGCAAGGTCACTCAGACACATAACGCAGAATATTTCCAAGCAAATACATGCAACTGTTTGTATACAGATATGTTTCGTTTGAGAGAAGGGGATGTCTATGCTTACTCCGGGTTGGCATTCAAAATTATTTCAGTTGATTCTAACAATTGGAGAACCTCATTTCTTGGAGTTCAGTTAGACCAGATGAATCGACCTAAAATGAAGAGTGTCATTTTCCTTTACCTCATACCTCCAAGGTGCTACATTATTCAGCTTCTCCAAAAAAAGCCTCATCATTTCCAGAAATTGCATGATAGATTAACGAAGATGTTTGATGTTTGCCAAGGCTTCAAAGTTAAACCTGACCCTGACTTAACATTAGAGAACCAATTCTAGAATATTTATACCTTCTTGCTAGTTTTTATCTAATTTACCTTGCTTAATTATTGTATTTGTTCTGTAATTATGTATTGAATTGTTTCTGGCTGTCCAAAGCATAAATTAATTTGATGCACCTTAGGAGAACAAGGAAACAAAGATATACCTCACTAAGGACTTCGTACGTAGAAAATTCAATCGAAAATGAAGCGAATTTTTGAGAGGTTCTTATGAAATAAGAAAATTTTTTTCCGAATCGGTTACGGATAGAAAATGCATCAATGCAAATTTGTGCTCTTGTGTGCTTGTATGTGAAGAACCACAGCAGCATGATTCATCATCTATTTTCTTAATATTAATCACTTTCTTAAAATTGATTTGAAATGTATGTGATATGCTCCTTTTCTCCAACCTTCGATTCTCAATTCTATAAATTTTGTTTGGAGCAACAGTTGATTATGGATTTGTTCTTTCACGTTTTGAGAGAACGTGCGAGATCTTCTCTTCTCAAAACAGTAGATAGTACCGTTTGATGAATAATTAATTTAGTGATTTTGATTACGTCTTGTAAAAAGTAATAATAGTTTATGGAAAATAAAACTATTCTATTTCATTAACAGAAATGAAAGAAATAAACATATCTAGTGTTTCATGAGTCCTTGTAACAGTAAATGCTAGTATTTTGAGAAGACTTGATAACAAGAGCTTGATGTATACAAAACTGCATAGTTTGTGCCTCAGGCGCATGATATGGATGGTTAGAACAAAGTTTATTATGAGATTTTGAATTGCTTGTAGTGGATTCGATAAGAACTTCGTGAGATACAAGAGCGATTGCCACCCGCATAATCTGAGATCGCTTTCAATTTGTGAAATTGTAATCTGTATTTTTTATACATGATCTAGAAAAAAAAAAATTTAAAATATTCCAAAGCAGCTACACTTATAGACATGACAAATATTTCTTGCAACTTTGCTGCGTTTGGACGATTTTGATCCTTTTCTTGTGGGATACTTATTAGTCTCAATTTTACACATCTTTTTCGTCAGAATTGATCTTGAAATTTAGCTTATTTTCGGTAGACCCTTCAGAGAATTCGCTGACATAGTTTTAGTTGAGGTATTGAAATTATTTATTTATCAGTTGAGATCTGAATTTGCTTGTTAGATATATAACCGACAGCAAAATCACATTGGAACCTCTATTTGGAAGAGGATAATCAGCCGATGGTTATGAATTGTTTGTTGAAGACCTATTTCGGTTTATAATTCTTTGCCAGTACTCTGTCAGCTGAGTCAGAAACCAGTTCTTCATCGTCAACTTTTTGATGTTATTCCTCTTCCTAAAAAGGAAAATTCGTTCATTAAGAAAATTATCCGATTGTCAGTTAAAACTAGCATTTCTCTTATCTTATTAAGGAGCAAGAGGAAATTCAGTCCTGAGCTAAACTACAAGAAATCTCAAAGTGGGCTGAGTTTGTCTTAACTGCATCCTGAGATAACTAAAAGAACGGATAATACTGGTGAGTCAAAATAATGCCTGGATTAGGGAAATGCAGAGAATGTAATGACACTCTGTAGGCTAGCTAGCTTTTTCGAGCTAGCACTAGTTGAAATGAAAACAACTGATAATTTTCTATTGTTTTGAAGAATGTTTAAATATTTCTATTTTTCTTTAGACACTTTGACACTTGTTAAAAAAACACTGAAATCAATTGTTAATTTCATGATAATTTCTAATCAATTACAAGGTCCAAAAAAATCTCAGCTGAATCAAAGAAAGATCAAAACGATGGCTCTAATCATTTATCCGTCAATATCCAAGAATGAGAGTGATGGATGAGTATCAATTGAGAAATATTTTCACTCATTATTTCAATAATAAATTGATAATTTTTATGAATAAGTTTTATTGAAGAAATGATTTTGAGAGATGGTTTTCGAGAGCCTGGTCTGATTATTTTCTGGAGGAGACTACTGAGGAAATAACGTAAACTTTCGATGGTGAGAGGTTTCACTGGAAATATGGATTGGACCAACTGCCCTACGATATGGGAAGCTATGAGAGAAAGTGATTATCGGCGGCTTATCTGCGTTTTGCTAGAAAACAAGAAATCGATGAAAAATCCGATAAAGGCTTACGACGCAAAATTAACATATATGCATGCCATTCCGACTACTTCTATTGTAAGATGACAAACTCAATGAAACGCCACCTTTGGGTTAAATATTCTCTCAGTCTTATTTCGTCATTTTGAAAAACAAGTTGTTTAAATTTCTATTGAATTTAAACCGTTTTCCTAAAGAATTAGCTAAATCCGAGTTAGAGAGGAACCTCATTTTAACTAAATAGTTTCAACTATCTCGGAAATCGCTTTCAAAGTTCATTGAAAATGTATGGTAGTGAGTCAGACATACTGTCGAATAGAAACTTATAAATGAGGCTAGTTGGTTAAACCTGCTAATAATTCCAATCATCTGGACTTGGACCTTTGGCTTAAACTCTTCGTTTGATTTGTCATATACGGAATGATTATCGCACTCAAATGCAAAGATTAGACTATTGGATCCAATTTAATTAACAGTGAGGCTATTGTTTTTGCGCAGAGAGTATTTGCCAGTGATTTCATTTTTTTTAGATGGATAAATGAGGTGAGAACTTACAATGCTTCAAGGTGAAAATTATGTGAAGTCTTATTTGGATAAAAGTCATTGAACTCCTTCTCCTGTCTTCTTACCTGAAAAAGAAATAATATCTCAGATTGTCATATAATGTCCCATTTTATTATCATGTTCTCATTTCATCTTAGACAAAATTTGTGCTTAATGTTTTTGAATGACTCACCTTCGAAAAAAAGTCTCATGAGCGAGGATTTTTTATTGGAGGCAGTACCATTGCGCCAGGGTAGTCTGCAGTTTGTGCAACACACCTATTTTTCTTGATCACATTAACCTCAATGTCATCAGAAATAAGATGTTGTTTGGAAATATTATACTTCCAAAAGCATTAGTAAAAAGCTTGTGCTCTTCTTCTCTGAAAGGATGCTTTGATTCAAAATTCTGCCAAACTTGTCGCTGAAAAACTCACAGTCATAGCATCTTTTTGTTTTGGAATGGATTTTGCCTACTAAAGCTGTGATATACTAGCAGCTTTTAAAAATAATTGAAGCTACTAATTTGCATTACTAAGCTCTTCGTTCGTATGCTACATTATGGTAGTAGATTTGTGAACGAAAGGATGTTGAACACTACCGTATTCTAAAATTGATAACGGGATGGAAGAAAACAAATGAAATTACTAAAACTTTCCATCCTCAAAACAACTATCTCATAGTTTATTCCTTGAGCTGACTTAAAGCTCATTATTGGAGTATCTCTCCTTATGTTTTCAGATTCGCTTGAGCTTACTTTATTTAAAAACTGGTATTAAGTTAAATCATTAATATGATGATTTGACACTTTGATAACCCTTGAAGCTTTATCTGTAGAATACTATATTTCCATATTTACGCTTTACACATTGAATTTCAATTTTCATTAATTGCTGCTAGTGTTATTCATTCTCAGCTTACCTATAGCAATCTAATGAATAAAACAATAAAACTCTACCATTTACAGATTGTACAGAATAACAGATTATTGACATCGCTCATTTTTTTTTTTGACCTTGCCAATAAAACTTCCCTTTACTTGTGCAATTTACCACTTTCACAAAAAATAATTCAAATTCCTCTCTCAGAGTTGTCTTCTGAGGGAAAAATCTGAATATGACTTTGGAATGGAATTTTGAAACAAAAAACTCCATACTGGTTCGATAAATCCTGGTTTTGAGTTATACTACATTTGCTACCTTTACAACGATTTCCTCTCAACTTGAAAAATTATTATAAAATTTTTAGTTTGATTTCTTAATAATTTTGTAAGTGATATGAAATTATTCAAGAATTTCAAAATTTCCGTTGAGAAAGGGCTCCAAAAAATTACTTTCCTTGAAAAATTGAAGCAGATTAGTTTTGCAGTTTTCGTGGTTTCCCATAGAAACTTTCCGAAGTCATGACCGAGGCATCCTTGTAAAAGGATATGATATGACAGCAACAGTAAACTTATGGCTTGCATAAACAAATAGTTTATTCTTATGAACTTGCTATGAGTGAAAGTAAAAAACTTTATATAAGGTTTAAATTCTCAAGCAATCGATTGGAAATCAAATCTATATAATATTTAGACCATCATTTGAAGGGAGTAAACAAAATTTTATTTTTTATTATTTTGCTGCTGTGGTGGTTCTCCCCTTTGTTCGCTTGATTTGAAGTTGACGTGAGTGGAGGGGTGTTCTCTGCTCTCATTATAAGTACCTCAGGCGTATTTCCTTTCTGCTCTTTCAAGTTCAGTTCTCCTTCAAGCATCCCTTCAAGCTTATTTTCAACTTTGTTTTTTTCTTAAAGTATCGTGAAATTAGCACAATCTCCAAGGGTAATATTACTTTTCTTAGTTGTTTCAAAGCCCAATGCCTGTTTGACGCCATACACATTTAGCAGATACTCATCTTTTTCCTAATGAAGGCAATCAGTTGTGCTCTGTTCTGGAAGAGGGGTACCTTGAGCTGGAAGTAGATTAAATTTTTATTCTTCTTGGCAGACTTGTTCCGATATGGGGACACTGAGGCACCTTTCATTCCTTGTGCTGTTTTTGTATTCGCCCCTGGCTCGGTATGATCAAGCTGTTCTTTGAAATCCGATGCCTCCTCAATAGGGTCTAACACCCGATCATTCTCATCCGTCTTTGTATCAGGTTTTTTCTGATTGGTAATGTCATTTGCTTTTATTGATTGATCAAGTAATTACTTTTTGATGAGCGCCAATAGGTGGAAGATGAAGCGGCTTCGAATCCTTTTGCTTGAATTTATCATCTCTGCTTTTGATTTTCGCAGACGCTGAAGGCCTCTTTATCTCAACATTTTCATCACCATCATCAGAGCTTTTCTGGAAGAAATTTCCCGTATTATTTAATTTCAGGTTTTGCTCTGATAAGCCGGCCTAAGTTCATAAATATTTGGTTAATGATTCTATAACAAGCTATTACGTGAGTATTTGTAGCCGCTCTAGCTTTGAGTGGATCATTTGCTCTATCGGTAGAAGGCTCATTAAGTTTTCGAACAAACATTGTCTTGTGTCGAGGGCCATTGGAAACTTTAAGCTCTGGATTTGAGTCGGTTCTTTGCTCTACCAGACGTCTTTCAAGTGGCTCTTTGGATCGTTCGACTTCATTTTCTCTATTTTTCTTCCTTTGTAAAATTTTGTTCCTCTCCCACTCTTCAAATGATTTGAGAGTCTCCTTCTTTCTAATCTCTTTTAATTCCTCTTCTTGCTTTTTTTGAAGTTCTTCTTCCAGCTTCTTCTTCTTGTATTCTTGTATTTGTATTTTGCGCATTTCCTCTCTTTTTCGTATTAGATCCTCGAGCTTTTGCCTTCGTCTTTCGTCATCTTCCTGAGCCCGCTGCCTGGCTTCTTCCTACATCATCACACATTTTTTGGAAAACTTTCTAACGGCAATAAATTACGTTATTCTTGCGGATAAGCTCCTCTTGTGCTCTCTTTTTTTCTTCAATTCTTTTAAGAAATTCGTCTTCGGCTTTTTTCCTTTTTTCCATTGCCGCCTTCTTGCGCTCTTCTTCAGCTTTTAGTTGATCAATTTGCAGCTGAGATGAGAAGTTAAACTTATTTCTCTCCAACAAATATATTTATTTACCTGCTCTTTTTTCTCTCCTTCTTCCTTTTCTCGCTTTAATATCCACTCTTTTTGCTTAGCGACTTTGTCCTCAATATCGTCAATTAGCTCACTGAGCGGGTAGTTTTTGACATTAAACAAGCTCCTATAAGAATTGAAACTAATCCTATAATCTCTAAGTATGTACTCTGGAAGTTGAATAGCGCTGTCAGCTTTACACACATATACACTCTCCATTTCTTTAAGGACTCCTCCTCCAACAATTTCTTTATCTAAAGTTATCATCATTATAAGTAAAATTCTTTTTCCTATATGAGAGGAGTTACTTTGACTGAGCCTTGGAGTTGGCGACTCGGACTCAAATAGAAATTGCAAGGCCGTGCTTGTTTTTTGACTTTTTCTGCCCTGCAGAATTAAACTGCTGTCTTTATCCAAAAGAGCAAGGTCTTCTTTGATTTTAAGGCATACAGTTTTCTGAAACTCCCAGTCAACGATGTCAAGATGTTGGAAACAGTTGAGTTTGGGTATCTTTTGAAACTCTTCGTTGACTGCTTTTCTCGTTATTGCGAAAAGAGCCATCAATCCTCCTAAAAATCGGAAAGCATAATCAGTTATTGCACCAGCATTAACAACAGCATTCCTACCTTGAGTAATGAAAAAGGAGCGAACTTTGTCGAGGTCTCTGGTTTCTCCAGGAATATAATTCTTGCGATTATACTTACCAGCGAAGGAGCAGAGACAGCTGATAACCTGCATCATCAAGGCTGGATCGTAATCTTGAGATTTACTCTCGTCGCATGAGGCAAGAGCGATGTTGATGAGGGCATGAATTATTCTGTCGCATATAACTTTCTTCATTTGGCTATGATGCTGTAAGAGAGTGCTAATTGCATTAATCTTCGGTGAAAAGAGAATCAGCAAAAATTTTTCAAGTTTTTCAAAGTTACTGTTGTGATTTGGATGTCAATAGGCATGTCTTGAGAATACAAGATGTTGATCATTTGAGTGACGATCGGTTGGGTAGTTAAGAGCCCTTTCAGTTTAGATTCGGACAATATCTTCAAAGCTTTGCAGGCTGTTTTTATGTCTTTATTGGAAAGTAGCTCCCAGTTTGACAACTGGCTGAAAATTCGATAAACAGGGATATTAGCTTGTTCGAGTGTTAAGGTTGAAACTCCTTCGATCATGTTTTTAACGATTTTAGAGATATTATCAATTTTATTCTTCTGGTTCTGTCCCTGGGAATTTCCTTCATTGTTATTCGTCACACAAGCATTATTAGCATCGTTTGTCGGAACGTTTCCAGCAGAAACTTCTTTTTCATCTCCTGAGTTACTATATGTTCCCTTAGTTAATGCTAACTTATTGTTTGACGGAGTCGTCGAAGTAGAGGCACTGGAAACTGACTTCAGTCTTTTGCTCTTGCTTTTGTTTTTGTTTTTGCTTTTACTCTTTTTTGCAGACACTTCACTTAGTTCTCTTATGCCATGTGGCTTCTGTGTTTGCAAGCCATCATTCTCTGTTCCTTTGTTTCCACCCAATTTTTCAACGAGGGAATAAATTCCAAATTGTCGGTGCGGTTTCGTTTGAGGAGCAAGCGATGGTATAGGATAAATGTTCTCGATGTATCCAGAGCGTACATTCAAAGGACCATTATGATGAACGGACCCTTGCTCACAATAGAGTAGCTCGAAGCCGTTCTCCTCTCCTTTGGTTTAAGTGTCAGTCGAATGTCTAATAACTTATTGTTTACTTTTGATTTCATTCACGGGTGGATAAGTGGGATCTAACACAATTGCAAACATATCATCAGCCATTTTCGTTAGCAGATTTTTGGCAAACTCATTCGCATACCCGAAATAAGGATTCGTGTTGACCTATGTTGGTTCAGTTAGCATTTTTGGAGTTTGGAAATTAGTAATACTTCCAAAAGCCAAGTGCGAAAATCTTCATCAATGATGAAATCATATCCGAATAATTCAAAGCAGTTTTTTCTCTTCTTTGGGTTTAAGCTCTTCTTCACACTCAAGAAAGTATCAATAATAAAGTCTTTCATTCTTGGCATAAAGTGCTTCTCCACGCTGAGTCCGAGATTAGGAAACGCTTGATCAAAGTATTTCTGCAAAGCATCTAAGCTAAGTGTATTTCCATCTTCATGCTTGCCATAATTATCACCATGTTTCTGAAGACAATTATTCGTCAGATGCACGTAATTATTTGGATTGTTCAGTGAGTAGTCATCTGAAGAGGTCCTCATATATCCGTGCTTATAGATGAACACTTCGTTTTTGCATGTAACCAATGCCCAAATACGAATATCAAATTTTCTTCCGAAATAAAGTAGTGGTTTTTCAATATATTTTTGAGCAACCCAATATGAGTTTGGTGGCTGTTGTCCAAGAAAAGTCAGAATTTTTTCCAAATTTTTGAATATTTCGATGCCTCTGCCCTGGTTGAGGTTTGCGGGCTTAATGAGCCAGATATTTTCTTGGCAATGTTTTTCGGGAAGGTGCTCTTTTTGGAAAAATCCTTTGCTGATATCTCTGAATCTCGTAACGAATCCTGTGTATTCGGAATTTTCAACTCCTGCAGACAGTATAAACGTCGTAGGCGTCGTTTCCCAGGCCGTATATCGCGCACTATCTGTATAAAAGCGGGTATATATATAATTGAAAGCTAGGAATTGCTCTACTTGCTTGGTCATTCATGAGATAGTATTGTCTTAGTGATCTTATTAAGCCAGTTTTAGTGCACAGATTCCTATTGTCTTCGAAGTGGTTGAAAATCTGAAGCTTATAAGTCAAATCAAACAAAATCTCAAGTTACTAGACGAGAATCACTTCCAAGTTCGTCTAATTTTGCGTAGCCCTACAAAAAAATGAGGACAATCAACAAACAGATGGTGCACTCTGATCGATAAGTTAACAGGCTTCCAAACAAAATCCGCATTTTGATAGTCTTCTTGGTTTTCTAACTAGATGATGAAAATTCTCGTTCTAGCTTGTGAACACGGTAAATAAAAATACCTCTTCCCAGCCGCCTCTGTCTGCTAGAGCCTTCCTCACGACAGTTGGGTTGTTTCCGCCTCCTACAATGAATTTCCTCATGCTTGAGAGTGTAGTGGGTGACTGTTAGTTTTTAGAACTGCACTGGAGTAATTTGAAAAAGTTTCAAATAATACAGACCAGATTTCGAATGCTTATAGTTATGAGTGAAAAAGGCTAGAAAGCCCTTGGTTCATGATTTGTTAGTCCGGAATTCAACCAAATTTATTATCCACATCGTTAAAAAAAAGAGAAAGAGGTACTTGTAAAATTTTACCCATATACAATACCTGGTTGAAAACTTTGGACTTTATACTTAGTGATCCCAAGTTGTTTTATGTAGGTGAATTCTTTGGATAGATCTAAATTTTTTTCAACGAAAAAAAAGAAAAGGAATGGTACTCTATGGAGTGTATCTATTAAATGCTACCAGCATACGTGTTGTAGAAAAGAAAAGAAGATTAAGCTTTAATTTTATTTAAAAGATTTGCAGAAACAAAAATCTGAGCATGAGATATTCTTCAACAGCGCTGCTTTTTTTCGTTGCAATTTGTCTTTCAGGAGCAATTATCCACGCACAGAACCCTGATGACCCCTTCCCACAAGCCCAAACTCCCCCACCTCCAACATTAGATCAATCAGCTGATGCACAAGTAAGAGCAATTCTCTTTCAACCAAATTTTAGCGCCAATTTCGTTCGTTGATATAGGCTCAACATCATGACGGTTTACCCACACCAGTACAAAAGTGCTTTTCATCCAGCTTATGTTGTATTTACATCAATTAGGAAGATGAAGAAAAGTCGATGATGGAAGAGTGGGAGAAGCACATGTCTGACTTCAATCCTGCAGATTTGATAACTTTCGCTGTTCAGGCTAAATCTGTTGAGGTTTCTTCTGATCCAATAATGTGCATGCGCAGCAATAACCATTATATCATGATTTAGATTGTTTTTGAAGATATAACTGCACTTCCTTCAAGAGTGAGAGGAGCCTACTTCGTGTCCTCAGGCAAAGGTCAAGAGATTGATTTCACAGTAACGCTTGAGAAGCTCTAAGATCACTAATCTTCTCTATGCTCCAGATCATAGACCAAAATAAAAAGGTTGTGTTCAGGAAAATGAGCCAAAAAGAAGGAATCTTTTATTTCGATGCTCCCATTGTGGGCCAGTACTCGTTCATCTTTGACAATAGAAAGGCAAATATCTTCTTCTTGCTCAAATAAGTGTATTGTGGCTGTAGGGAGGAGAAGCTAAGGACATAACTCTCGCACTTCATTGTGGTAATTCATCTGATGAGTTCGTTAAGAAGCAAGAGCTGAGCCCTGTCGAAGAGAGTATAGCCAACGCTTCACAGTTCCTGAATGTAAGCACCTGTTTCAAAAGAGTGAGCACTAATATAATTCTTATTTTCATAGGAAATCAGAACAGAAACATTGTTTGCCTACAAAAGACAGGAAACATATTACATGAGTAAATTTCCCTTTTGAAAACCAGTCACATTATATCCTTTTTTTAAAATTTTTTTTTTGTAGCGACGGAAGGTAACCATAACCAAATTCTTCTGTACTCGATTTTGGAAACTTTGGTCTTGATTGCTACCACCGTTTGGCAAATATATTACATTAAACGTATCCTTGATAACAGAATGATAGTTTGATTTCATATTGGTGTTTGAGGTGTCGGATTTGTGATAATTCAATGAAAATTTTACCAAACATAAATCTGTTTTTCGATTCACAAATACTATTAGACATCAGGCTATTTTTAAACCCCTTACAAAATACTCTCAATCAACACATCTATGGAAACACGACAGACATCTGCCATCGAGAATTCAAAATTTGTATAAAATTTTTTCATTTCAAAGAGAGATATATAAAACCTAATAAGAAGAATTTTTCAAGGAATAAGAAATAATCTGATTGTGAGTCGTGAAAAGTCAGATGTAACTAAAACAAGGTCTCTTCATTCCTTTGACTCTCAGTACCGACCTTCAGTAGACTTTTTCTTCTATGGAAAACTTTCTCTTTCCTTTGGTGAATGAACCTTCCGATAGCAAATCCTCCCAATGTCAAAGAAAATGCCAATGCTAGGAATAGTGGCGTTCCAACGCTTTTCCAATCAATAATGGGTTGATAGATTTGAATCTGCAGCACAAGAACTCCAATCGCATTAATACAGGAATATACGACTCCTACTATTGGTATGAAAACATATGCATGCCTAAAGTGGAATGGGATATAATTGAATGCCACTTCCAGGTATATGAGCAGAGGAGTGACACCATGAACAAGAATGTTGATTATGAGTATAAGAGTAAAATCGTCGTCATTTTTGACGGACTCGAAGTAAGGCGCTGCTAGAACAGCCCAGAAGAAAACTGGGATGGTAACCTCTGCAGCGAAAGCCATCTCAAAGAGGATATGAGTGAATTTCCATGCGAATCCTTTCTGTGGGAGGTTATCAGGTCGAATTGACCTTTCTACAAAATAAATACAGACGAAGTAGACCATGCAAGCCAGATGTCCCCAAATTGTGAAGAAAAATAGGAAGTAGTAGAAAGGCAGCCCACCAAATATGAAAGTGTAGAGCGTGCATGGGAGGTAGTACAGCAAAAAGCATGAGAGTCGAAATTGATTTAGTGTATTGCGATTCAAGTAAAGAGAACTGTGAAGCTGGTAACACTCGAGTTCCTCAGGCCAGATATAATCATGAAGTTTCTTCAGGGCGCTCATTAAGAAATCTCTTTACTCTTGAACAAAAGAGAATGCTTTATTTAATAAATTATCTTAGAACCATAGAGTGATTCGATTAATCCTTACCCCGGTAATTTTTACATGTGCCTCAAATAATTCTATGCACAGTTACCAAAATTCTTGAGACAATGAAATTCTTCCTCAAACCTTTTAGCTTAAGGAAAACATTTTTTCTGAGTCAAGCCTAGAGCAATGGGTTGCTCTTTGATCTCATCTCAGAATCAGAGGTACGTTTCTCACATAGCGAACCCAGGAAATTTTGTTATTCCACCTCCTTGACGTTCCATTCTGACAATGAATTACTATTGCCTCTTTCGAAACGTTATTGTTTCTAACATCAATGATGGATAGTAGACACAATTAAAGCTCAGACCTAACTTGATAATTCCAAATATGAATTATTATGTATTAGGAGGGACTAATTCAGGGTTGACCAACCGAAAGTTATTTCTGTATAAATCAATAATCCCAAATTTGAACAAATCAGTTTTTCTGAATCTGGTTTTGGGAAATGAAAATGAAACAAATTTAGTTAAATTATTACGCGATCCAATTTTAATTGTAGCCGTGATTATTTCGTTTTCTGAATACCCTAACCTCTTTTAAGATCCACAGACTTACTCATAAGTCCTCTCTCAAGATGATGCTGCTATTTCTGTCTTTTTGCCTTCGATTTCCTAATATTAGAATACAGAAATTCAGCATTGTTAATTCCAATCATAATTTATAAAAAATTTGCGTAACGTGATTTTTGAATTCTGATCAGAAACAAATAAAAAAATTGATTCAATGTATTTGATATCAGAGTTATATTCTGCTGTCTTTTCACTGTGAAATGAGATTTTGACAACTTAAATACCCAGGCAATTTAGCTGGCAAAGAAATTCCTGAAAAGCAATGTAAAAAATTGCTCGAAAATGACGTGGATCGCACTTGGTTAGAAAATTAATTTTTGAGCACTCTAATTTATCGAGCTTAAAATCATTGGAAAATATAAAGTTTATTTTATTTGCAGAAAAAAGTACGGTTCCAATTTGATGGCCTCCATATCAGAGCAGGGCAGCAGTCCTAAGCCTCAAGAGCTAAGAAAAATGTTTTGTATCATACCTTTTGAGTGAGGTCTACTACATTTGATCACTTCTTAATACTTTTCTTTAGAACCCTAAAAATTTCGTCTGACAAGAAGAAAAGCCCACAATTAGACGTGAAATTTTTCAAGCCACTCCAAATGGTAAGTTTATTTCAATAACGAGAAGTGACTGGTGGTAGATCAAAGAAAATATCGTCATTCCTTTCGAAAATTTTCTCTTTTACGAGAAACTGACCCCACTGTTCGTGCATGAGGTAATTTCGATCGTATTGATAGATTCTTTATCGTCTTTCAAGTCAAACGATTGGAGTTATGCACAACAGACGATTCCAAGGTCTTACATTGAGGAATTTGTAAAATTTATATCCAACAACTACAATATTGTTATCAAAACAAGACGTTCTTTCCTCGTAAGCATTCCATTATATAACTAGCCTTCAACTAACATGACTAAATAGGAGGTCGAAAAAGAACTTGCTCGACTTGATCTCTTACAAGAAATCTACGCTATTTTAACCATAAATAAGAAAAAGTCGAGTTTTTGCTCTGCCGAAATCCTCAAAAGAAAACTCGACATGTCAATAGACCACACCACATTTTTACATGTAATTCTTCGATTCCTAGATAGATTTCGCTAATTTATGATTGGCTAGGTTTCGAACGAAATCGATGACTTTTCTGAAGATGAAGTAGATATACTCCCAGTCAAGTCGTTTCAAGGAGATCCCTCTGATACTGAACTGTTAGAACTGAAGATGTTCTTTGAATATGTGACTCAGGTAACTCAGCAATCAAAATTTAACAAACTTATTAATCACATTAAGAACACCAATTACTCCTATACAATTGGAGAACTCTGCCAAAAATTTCACACAGAACTTCGATTTCAAACTTGTAGAGGTCAAAAAGATCAATCACCCTCCTCAATAGCAGGCGAAAACTTAAGCACCGACGATGATGATGGGAGTTTATCAGAAGTTTATTCGAAATGTCGTCCTCAAAGTTTCTCATTGAATGATTTAAAAACCAAGATAGCTCATTCCTCGAGGCGAGCGCTCACTGTGGTTCCTTCAGGGGACACATCAATTTTTAATAAATCTTTCAGTTCCAGTTTCAGCGGAGGGTTGACATTATTAGATGGAACTCCCGGAAGTGGGACCTTTCTCAGTATTTTTTCCCGACTGTCAAAATGATAAAATTCTCTGCACGAGAAAAACCTTTTTTTACTAAAACTCCAAATTATATCTATAGCTACCACTAGTTATATGAAATTTTATATTCACGTTTACTTTTTGCGTTCAATATAATGACATTATATATTTGCGTTTTGAAGCAACAAAATCATTCAGTGTTTCCTTTCGCGATATTTTTCTTCAATGCAATAATGGGAGCTAAAAAATTTTCCTGAATGCTTCTCTAATTGGAAAAAGAATCTCAAACATCACTTTTTTCAATACGGCAGATCAGAGTTGAACAGCTTCAATGCTAAATTCTCCAAAAGAGAACCTAAAAATGTTCACGCTTTTTAATAGAAGAGCAGGATTTTCCAAACTAGATAAATTTAGAATATTAAAGAGTAATAATGATAGAGACTTGTAAAAAATGTAATTCACGAAATCACACAAACAACTAACAATAGCCGCTAAATAGTATTTAGATATAGCGATTTCTCAAACCAAGTGGCAACTTGTTGAAAATTCAATATTTGCAGGGCAGATATGCAACTACTTTCGTGAAATCTAAGGTAAAGCTTTCGCTTGGTTAAGGCTTTTCAACCATATATTCTGAGGAAGCCCGTTTATTTTAATAATAATGATAAGCTCCTATCTTTTAGGATGGTCAATTGGCCGGTTGTTTGTAAAAAGGGTTTTGTAATGTTATTTAGTGAAGATAATTAAATTGGGGATTTTCGACGTAGCTCCTCGCATAGAACTCTTGATCTTCTCTCGGGAGTTCGAAGGAGAACCAGCTGTCAGGGTTCACTCCTGAACGCTTAAACCCCTCATTATCGCATAGCATCTCATTATCATAGTGACCAATCATCTCATTGGTGTCGCCATTTTGTTGTTGAGTGTAAGGAATCAGCTCAATTGTCTGGTTGTTTGCACTGAAGTATGATTCGTTAGTGGAGATACTGTAAGTTTTCTCTAGAGCAAACGAAGAGGGCTTGGGTTTGAATGCATCTTGTGAAAAATCTTGTGAATAACCACTTTGGCCATTAGGCAGCCTTGCGTTGAAATTTTCTTGCTGTAGGGAGGTATAAGAGGGTTGGAAGACACCGTATGTTGCAGCAATCTCAGTCTCGGCGCAATAGTAATGCCCTTGATCTTCATGCTGCTCTTCACCCTCACATGGAGTACAATAGTCTTCAGAGATGAGCTGTGGTTCCGAATAAAAATCAGCAGTTAGTTCTGTCTGACCTTTTAACTTAGAAAGATTAGAGTCGGTTGGCAGTACTGCTTGGAAATCCGTAATTCTAAAGATGTTTAGCCCCAAAATTGCCATAAGTGTGGAATTTTCTGAGAAATCATCTGGTTGAGATAAGAGTTTGACCAGATTTTGATTGTATCTAGCAATCAGTTCTTCTTCGATTTTATCAGTGGGGCAGAAATCGAAGCTTGTAGCACTCGGAGCCTCTGTATTTATATTTGGCGTGGCCTGCTCGAAGGAAACGGCTTCCTTTTTTACTTTTTTGATGGTTGGTGAGATGTCCGACAACTCTTCGTCATACTGAGACAAAGAGGCATCAGAATGGAATGATTTGTCACGGATCGCCTTGGAATTTTTCCTCTTTGGACTTTCATTTTCGCTACAATCTTCATCAGTTCCCGTTGTATTAGATTTATCATGAGATTTCATATGCTTGTTCAAGCTACTCTGGTAAAAGTAGGTCTTATTACAAATTCCACATTCGTATCTGACCCGTTGCTCCTTCGGACATTGAAAAATGAGTGTAAGAAAATATCTTTCATTGTGTTGGTTTACAATTTTCTCATGAATTTGCATATGTTGCTTCAAGTTCGACAACGTAGTGAAGGCTCTATCGCACTGGCTGCAGACATGGGGCTTCTCTCCAGTGTGAATTCTTTGATGTCTTTTTAGATTTGATACCTAAAATAAAACGGAAAGTTTAGTCTTTCATAATCAGACTGGATGAGTTCTACCTGCGAGAAAGTCTGGTCACAATAAGTGCAAGCAAAGACTTTCTCATCTTTATTTGCTTGGTCATTTGGCAATGAAGAATTTTCTTGATGACTCTCTTTGGTGACCATATCTCCGTTACTATAAAATTTTTTTCCACACCACCAAAAAAAAACTATTTACCCAGTAACCTGTTCAGCTTCATCGGAAAGGCAGGCTACCTGGCTTATGTAGTAATCATAACCGTCTTGAAGAATATGATTTTGCTCATCAGAAACCTTTGAAGAGAGTACAGCTGAATTTAGATTAATAGGAAGCTGTTGTGGGGCAGAGTTGGCAAGATTATGCGCAGAATCCATTGTCTTGATGAGCCTCTGTGTGTAGAGTTTCTTGAAAATGGAATTATATATAGATTATAACGATTCGCAATCCGCAAATTCCTTTATTTATCAATCGGTTTTCCTGCAAAGTGTTAGAAATGATTTTTCGATCAATTCTGACTCTTCGAGCACCAATTATTTAAATCATTATAAAGAAATCAACCTCGAATAATCGTGTTTTGTCGGATTATAGAGTTATAGGCTGATAAGATAACGAGTCTCAAAAAATTATAACTATTCGAGACTCTATGCTATCTGAGAAGCGATTTTTAAATTAGAAGGGTTTTTAAAGGCCATCCGGCTTTTGTTCGAATTGCTAACGAACGAAGCTATTTATTGCAGTCTAATGAGTGAATGCGGTTTTTAAGAGCGAAAACAACCAAAAGATTCTCGTCAAGGGCTACTTCCTCGTAAAATCTATACAAAGATGGACACAAGAAATTTCCTTCAATGGAAGAAAATTGTGAAATTCAACTTTCTCTGAAAATTCTGAGATTCCAATCAATCCAGACCTGTAAAAAGCTCCCTTCATGTAGTAGAATCAAATATGAGTTTCCTGTATTGTAGAACCGACAATAGAAAGAATGAGAATTTTTATAGAATTTATTTCGGCAATTTATTTTTCTTATAAAGTTGGGTTTCTGAAGTTCACAGAGAATTTTATATTAAATCACTCCCATTTAGAACATAATCTAAGCGTTCGACGAATTTTAGTTATCTCAAAATTCAGAAAAATAAAAAGAAGAGAGTGGCAAAAAAACTCATCAAGGCATGGCTACCTATGCTGGAACAATAAAAACCTTGTTCGCTTCAAATTACAATCAGTATAAGGGTTTCTTATCACACCCTCATATCTAACAATATTATGCATATCCCTGGCTGCTCGTGTGCAACTGTATAGAGCCTTCTGTGGCAATTTCATTTATTCACTCACAGATAGACCCGTCAATAATAAGAGTGATTGACAATAGTTATAGAGAAGGAATGTTAGGTGTTTATCAGTTGAATAAATTTTAAATGCCTATTTATTTCATTGATCCCCTCTTTACATTGTTCTCATGAAGAAACTTTGAGAGAAGTTAGTTTCTAGAACTCCCGAGACTAAGATTGCCTTCAATTGACAGGAGCCGGTTTCCAATCGTGGCTGAGGCCGTGTCTTTAAATCCGAAATTAATCAAACGCTAATCTCAAAACTTTCTGAGAGCTTCTTTACTTCCAAGGTAAGAAGAAATCGAAATACATCACCAAATAGGGTCATGTAGAGGATATTTTATAATTATATAGCTCATTTGTGATGGTTGCAGTAACTACACCCAATATCTTTATTCACTCAACCTTTCTGTGGTTTTTCTAGAGCCATCCTCATTTACACAATTTGAGCAGTTACATCCAAGTAGTACAGTGAGAATACTTTTGACTAATGACTAAATTCGTGTGAAAATTTCATCATTTTATGGATCTGAGGGATTCAAGCTTATTATACTTTGGTTGTTCATAATGACAGAGTTCCTTGCATTGCATTATGCTAGAACCTGCTAATACAACTAATGAAATCCAGTCACACTATAAAATAAAGATCTTATGAGTTTTGTAAATGAATTTTCATAACTTCGTGGATCTGTTATTATATTTTTGATTGTTTGAAGTTAGACGATAATTACATAGGTTACTATCCTTATCTCTTTATTCATCTCTCATTGATCAAAGATTATGATTGCCCACACACATATCATGTTGTACTACAGATATACCTGCTACATCGAATACTTTAATCAGTGAAACAAACATAATAATAGAAGTTGTTATTCTAGTAATATTCCATTTAATTTGGTCTATCTAATACTCCATCAATCCTTTTAAATTTGTTGTAGGATCCAGCCAAAAGTTACCGACCATTAACAATGTCGTGATATACTCGCTTTGTATGAAGTTTAACAATTCTTCGTTCTTTCACTTTTTCATTAATCTATTCGTGATTGAGTCCGCATTAGCCTTTCTTAGTAATTTCTCGCGGAGGTCGATTTTTTTGGTGCTATCTGTGCCGCCAGACTGCTCATCAATTTGCTACAATGATAATATCAAACTCATTCAAGTTCGAAATGATCTAATATACTTTCTCTTCTTGCTTCCCCTTTTTATCATCACGTTCCGAAAATGGCATCCGATTAGAATCTCTTTCAGCATTCGGAGAACGAGAGCCTTTTCGTCCTTTTCGATCCTTTGGCCGTGGAGATGGGGATCTCTGGCCTCTCCCTCCTTGTAATAAAAAAGAATTAACCCTATTGAGTCTCTTGTAATCGTTGTTACCTTTCTTATCTTCTCTCTTAATAATTAACAGAGGCACATCTCGCCTTGACCTTTTGGTGTCATTTCTGCGCTTGCCATGAGATTTTTCTTTCTCTTTTCGTGAATAAGACTTCGATTTGGAGCGTGACCTGGATCTCTTTTTCTTTCTATCTCTTCCTTGAGATCTGCTCCGAGATTTTGACTTCGTAGTAGGTTTGTTGGAATCTTTTCGAGTGTATTGTAGCTTAATATCATCAATGTTTTTCTTGGGATCCTCGTTGTCATGACTCGTGTCCTTTTTGAGTGGAGGATTTTCCGTTTCCTGATTATCAAATGGCTCCGACCATTCATCATGTAGCTCTGGGGGAGCTTTCTCCTCTTCGAGGGTCTGCGTTTTTTCTGGAGAGGTCTTCTTCTTCTCTGGACTCTTTTTCTTATCTCTTTCTTCTCTTTTCTGTGACTCACGCTGTTTTCTGCGCGGCTCATCACGCCTTTTGTTCTCATTTCTCCTTTCCTTTGATCTTGATCTGCTTCGCTTATATTTATCTCGTCCTTTTTGTCTTTTGCCATAACGGTCCTTACTCTGTTCTCTGTCTTTGTAGTCAGGTTTTTTATTGCCACGAGATACCTAATATGAAGTTTCTTATTGTTAACGAATAATAATGGACGGTTACATGATTGCTCCTCTTGTTGCTTTTGTCTTTTGAGATTCTCTTCGCGCTTTTTTCACTCCTGTCACAACGAGAGTTTTAGAATTATTTCACTGGAAAAAGTTGTTACGGGGACCTTGATGGACTGGATGATGAGGATTTTGATTTGCTCTTTGCAGATTTTGACTTGCTCTCTTCAGATGAATCAGGTGAACTTGACTTTGAAGATTTCTCATCTTTATTCTGAGTTTGCTGCTGCATTTGTTGTTGTTGCTGCATCTGCTGTTGCATATGCATCGGATTTTTGAAATAATTAGGATCATGGCCTGGCCAACCTCCATATGGCATGGCTGGTCTATACGGCATCATGGGGTCTTTGAAAGTAAAATAAGAGAAATTAGCAATAGGGAAGGTGGTTTGAATTACCCATCCCAGGCATCGGCTGAGGATGTCCTGGATCTACAGAACAACGAGATTAGGAAAGTTGATCATAATGGAGAAAATTACGCCAAGGATAGCCGTAAGGAGGCATTCGAGGGCCCATCGGGAACATCGGTTTCATCATGTGAGGATGATGAAAATCATGAGGGCCTGAAACTCCATGAGGATGCATTCCGTGCGGACCAGGATAGGCAGGATGGTGTGGGTGTGGCCATCCACCACCATAAGGCGCATGAGAGTTGAGAGGCCCAGGTTGTGCGTGAGACAAAGACTGAGAAGACGGAGTCTCTTTCGGTTGTTCAGTCTCTAAAAAAGAGGGGAATATCACTCTTAACCTTAGATAGATAATAAACTTACGATCAGTTGTAGATTTTTCTGTCTCTTGTGTCGCTTGAGTCACTGGAGGGATGCAACTTGAAGGGTCTTCAATGTATTTCATAAGCAGCTTAGCAGATTCTTCATTCACTTCCTATCGTTCAAATCGAAAAATGGTGGTGATATACATTTGCTGATTTGAACTAAAGGTTTACCTGCAAGTCACGGCTCCAGTTTACTGGCTTATCGTCATTATACTTATTTTTAAGATGACTTACCAAATCATAACTGATGACATTTCTAAAAACGGTAAATTTCACCATCGAGAAAGTCGGAGTTTGTAGGAATGGTAAGTTAGAAGTTCAAGAGAACAAGCGTCACGGAAAAGAAAACAAGAAAAGAAATATAACAGCAAGTTATTAGATTATTAATAATATTCACAGGACAGGAAAATTATGAAAGGACAGAAAATTTTGATAAATGAATTTGGGAACTATAATTGGTACTTTGCTTTCCATTCAATCTTGAATGTGAAGGAGTTCTCGATTTCGGATTCTGAGACATGGAATTCTTTAAGTAGTTGTTTTAAGGGTTCGTCTAGTTCTATTTTTCCTGATTCCATCTTCGCGTACCCTTGTTGTTTGTGAAGAGTTATATTTTCTATCACTTGACGATGTTACCCCAAAAATGCTTTTTTTCAGTGTTGCTGAAGATAATGAACACATTGTGTGAGCTCTAAGGAGAAAAAATAAGAACAGTAAATTTCTGGCATTGCCCAAGAAAAAAGAATTAATGACAGTGAATGAGAAACGATCATGATGGGATTGTCGAGTTAAATGCCTATATCTAAAGCATGTCTCCGGATTCATCGAGATATCTACTGCGCCCTTCCTTTAAATCTCAAATAAAGAGATTATATTTTCCCCTTTGGAACACTTTTTGCTCCATTGCGATTAGATCTTGGGAAGGTAAGGAATTTTATTGGGTCTCTTGTCCGTTGAGAAAATTACAGACAGGTGAGATCAAGTTTTGTGACTTGTAGTTTTAGAGATTTCTTCGAAGTCTCTCTGATTTCAGGAGAGAAACGTTGTGTTGGGCGTTTCAGGTTGGCTTTTCACCGAGAGGGTGTATATGCGCTGAAATCGAAGCAGCTATTCTCTTTTTTTACAAGCTCCTTCAATAAAAACTGCGATGCCAATATCATCTGCTGCCAATTTATAGCTTTGGTGTTGAAACCTTCGAGTTCGGCATTTTCAATCTCAGATCACAAACCAATATCGTTCGTATTGTGATTAGAATTCTGAGGAAGAGCATAGAGACCAGTAGTATAAATTTTGTGGTTCGAAAAAACGGCGTCTTCAAGGGGTGGGAAGGAGTCTTCTATGATTCAACTTAGATTTCACAAATATAATGAAGTAGGGAGCAGTAGATATTCTCGAGATTCCTGTTTCAGAAAGTGTCGGTGAAGACTCGCTTCCATCATGATGATCGATCCCGCAGCGCTTACAAAAGAATTTTAAAAGAAAATATTGGTACACGAAAAGCGGATTTGAGTAGACTCTCGTGCTTCGAAGCCACAGAGCAGTATTCAAGGTCTCTGCAAAGAGTAGCTAGGTTCTCTTTGAGATTTTTGACGATGAAGTATCTGTTTGGGTAAGCTTGTTTCAATTTTTCATCAATAAAATCTCTCTCTGCCTGGGTTTGAACGGTTTGATTCTCATTGTGATGACTTGTCAGGTACTGAGCCTCCTGAGCATATGCATTTGTTGATTCCTGGAAATCAAAATCATCTTCCCTTTCCTCTTCTGTTTTGTTTTTTAGCTGATCCTTAATACTAATAGCAAATCCTCTCTTTGGAGGTTCTTCTTCTATCTGAGAAGGGGGTTGTTGGTTCATAAATCTTGAATTTTCTTGTTGAGGGTTGATTGAGTCTGTGCGAGACATTGGCTGAGGGGAGAACCCTCCTGCAAAAGGATCCGGACTATCAGGGTCTGAAATCATCTAAGTTCGATGTACAAAAAAATATAATTGTATCCTGAAAACTTTAATTTCTCAAGATTTGGGTTTAGTTCAAATAAATGACAAAAGTTAAATTGTTTTGCTCTATCATTTTATTTCTTTTTAAGAACTCGAAGATCCTGGCTTTGTTGAATTTGAACTTTTTGAATTCAACTTGAAAATTGGAACAAGTTTATGGCTACAGATAAATTTTGATATGCATGAAGAAAAATTCGTTGAAATTAAAAAAAAAAATTGACTTCTCTTCCTTAATCGAAGTATCTGAAAGAAAAGTCGAGAGTATAATAATAATTTCAGCAAAAAGATTTATATAATTGGTTTAATAATAATAGCAGAAGGGACAAAACTGTTATCAGGTTGGGATTTACTTCAACATAGAGTAGAGATATTATAATACTGCAATGGATTGGATTAAAATTGAAATTTGATTGAGTCATTGCTATTCTTCCTGTATGACTGAGGATTCGTTATATGTTAGCAGCTGAAAGAACTCATTGGTTTTGTGTCTCATAGTTCAGAATTCTAAAGGAAAAGCCAAACAATAATAAAACCATACAAATGAATTCTTTGCTGCAAAGAATGAGTATCCCCCTCAGAAATTGAATGAGTCAAAAATGGCTATATGAATCTTGGACGTTGTTATATCATAAAATTGATTATTCATCAGAATAGCAGATATACCATATCAAAAACTATGAAATCACGCGTTTTTTTCCTTCTTGTTTTCATCTGCTGTATATAATTAAAATATTTATTTTGCTACAGTTTTGAGCGGCTCATCAAATATGGCAGACAAAGACGTCAACATTAGATTCTTTACTTATGCAAGATTCTCAGACAAAGCTCTCTTAGCTTCTCACTGTGTTCAGACCAAGTTTGAGGTTCCATTTTCCTCCAAAAACTCGTTCTAAAACGTCGTTTAGAAAAATTTCAAAGAAGAAGCCATGAACCTCCTAAAGAAGCTCGAGCCTCTCCAACTGCTCCCAGAGCAACGCCAGAAAGTCAGCACTCAAAACGGAGCTTGGTACTGCACTGTCGACACTCATAATATCGTATATCTGGGTAAGATCACCTCTTTTTACCTCCAAATGTGACAATAAGTACAGTTTTGACTCAAAGCAACTACCCAGAGAGACATGCCTATGGAATGATCAATGTAAACGTCTGCCTCTTTGAATGGAGATTCATTTTGGTTTGTTACCTAGGAAATGCGAAAGCATATTGAAGCAGTTAATAATTATTGGAATGAGACCGAGAGCAACATTCACAAGACAGTTAAGAAACCCGTCCAAGAGAGTGTCAAGAAATACGATGATTTGAAGAGCTTGGACAAACTTTACGCCGCTCAAGAAAAAGTGAATGAAATTACTGACGTCATGCAAGAAAATACCAAAAAGATGCTTGAAAACGTTCAAAGCGTTGAAGTAAGTTTTTGACGCTCAATCAAAGCATAATAAGCTTTGTAGGGCATTGAACACAAAACTATCGAAATGAAAAGCTTGAGTCAACAGTTCCACAAGCAATCTGACGAATTAGCAGTGATAATGAAACAAAGAAACCGAAAATTGCAGATGATTCTCGCGTGTATTGTTGCTGGTGTTGTAATCTATATTATCTCCTCCATCTTTTAAGCGAAAACCGACTCATTTCGTTTTTGATGCATTTTATAAGTGCGTACTGACTTTAAATCAGTAAAGATAGGAGCAAAGCATCACAGATTAATTTCATTAACCCAACTTTAGTTTCAACTGAAAGTGAAAAAAGAATAGAGACAGACAATTCAGGATGTCTAGCTTTGAACAATAAGACATTGGCAAGGAAAAAAATTCAGCTAGGAACATTCTCAAACTTTGCTAACCTTTTTCCAAACGTAATCGTTTTACCCATAAATCCTATCAAAAACCTCTTCGATTGAGAATTGGTGAATGATTGATTAATCGCAATTTAATTGGTCAATATTCTACATCCAAGTCGTATTTGTAAAAGCTACAAAACGATGGTACATGCCATCTGGATAAAGACCAACCAATGAATGAATAATAAATGCCAAGATCTACTAAATGTATCATATACAATTTGTTGATGGAACTGCATGAAAGTGCTCTTTCTAAACACTAATGAAGCTTTGTTTCCACTATCATCGTCTTGGCGTTTTCAAGTATCTTCAGCAGTTTACCTTCTTGTATCAATTGTTTCAACTAAAGAAATCATTTGTTATTCAATTCCATGAAAGAATTCTTCATTTTACTAAAGCAATATCTTTTTCAGTCACACCTGGGAGATTCTGCAAGTACCCGGATGTATTCTCGTTTCCAATCCAATTTTTTTCGAGTCGTTCATTCTTTTCCTTTGTTTCCTTCAACTCGGCTTCCAGTTTTCTTATCTGTTGATTCAGCGTGTCTCGCTGAGCTGCAATGATTTTCTGCTGATCCAGAACAAATTTATAATTTTCCTCCAGAATCTTATAAGAAAGGATATAAATCACAATATATCTTTCTCATGCCACTTACTTGTTGTTGTTTGTTGTCAACGGCTGCTTGGGTGCTTTTCGTTTCGTTTTTCATATGATTTAGGGTCTCTTCCAAAGATTTCACTATCTTGTAGAGATTCATATTCTCCTCCCTCAGACTTTCGAGCTCTATAACCAAGTTATTCTCGTTTTGTTGAGCAATCATATTCATTTCTAAAACAAAATTTGAGTATATGTGTCAAAATAATCAATACCATCTTCTCTTCCAGCTTCGTTCTCTTCTTGCGCTTCACCCTCAGCTTCTGCGACTTCCTGCTGTTCTTCTTCCATCTCTTGGTCTTCGCCTTGACCTTCCATATTCTCAGTCAAAGCGCGTAACCTATTCCTCAAGCTTATCTCCTCTGCTTTTATCTGCTCAATCTGGGCTTTCAACACCTTCTTCTCTTCTTGTAAGCCCAGCTCCCTCATCTGCAAAATATTCATTTTCACAGCAAGGGTCTTTTCCATCTCAGCTAAACTCTTTGCTAGCTGCAACTTCTCGTCTAATAGTTTCTTGGACACAGCTTGCTCTTCGACTAATCTATTCCGCAGCTCAATTGCATTCTGTCTTTCCCTTTCAAGAGTATCTCTCAATTCAGTCACTTCTTTCAGTGAAAACAACTGTCCGTTAGATTTATCGTCTTGGCCTGTGGATTTTTCTTCCTCCATTCTCTCATTATCCCGCGCTTGCTGAGCTTTTTGTTCCAATTCTTTGAATTTGGCCTCATAATTTTTTGTGATTTCCAACTTCTCTTTGGTCTGAAGTTCAAGCTCTTTTTCATATCTCTCCTGCTCCTTCTGGTACCGCTCCAACAATGCGAAAAATTTCTCACTGATTTCATCCTGGGATTGCATAACTCCGCGAAGTGTTTCCTCGTACTGTTTCTTCTGCTGACTCAGCAGCTCCTTTAACGATTCAAGGTTCTTGTAGTCTTCTGCAGACAGAGTTGATTTGAATAGAATAGAATTCATGTCTGCAAGCATGTTAAGGTCTTCTTTTAGATTCGTGTCATGGCTTCTGAGCAGATCTTCGACTTTTTGATTGAGCTCTCTGATGATTTGATTTTGCACATCAACCTTCTTAATCAGAGTCTCAATTGCCACATCCTGATTCTCGACTCTAGTCTTCATCAATAGTGTAGAGTCCTCGTGCTTCTTCAAGGCAATTGCATGCAAGCTTGTCTGTGAAGCAAGCTCATTGCGTAACTTGAGACACTCTTCAGTAACTCTGGCCAATTCAGCCTTGCTTTGACTTTCAGCGCGAGCTTGTGCAGTCTGGCATTCAATAATAGTTTTGATAAAAACTTCTTTTTCTTCTAACAGCTTTTTATTTGATCTTGATAATCTTTCACTGTATTCTTCATAAAACTTGATTTGAGACTCTACTTGAACTATCTTGTCGCTTAGCTCTAAATTCTGTGTAGTCAGCTGCATGATTTGCCGCGAAATTTGTTCTTTTTCATTCACTAGAGACCCAATAGTCTGGTTCCTTGCATTAATTATCTGTTGATAGTTTTCAATGTCTTTTTCGAATTGTCCAACCACCTGGTACTTGGTTTGCAGATCTTCGAATTTAAGTTGAGCGACTTTGAGATTGATATGCATGGTCTTGTTTTCCGCGGCCAATTTCGAATTTTCTTCTGAGAGTCGTTTTTTGAAGTTCTCAAATTCAAGCTTTCTCGCTCTAAAGTCTCTTGCTCCGATGCTTTCTCGAGCCGATATCTCCTTCTCGGCTGCGGGTCCTGAATTTTCTTGCTCCATCTTGTTAGATGAGCCTGTGTCTGCAATAAGTTCCTCGATTCTTTTGATGTCTGAGTAGATTCTCAGTTGGCCCAAGACTTCGAGATACCGACTCTCGTAAGTCTCATTCAACTTCTGAATCTCATCATACTTGGCTTTCAGCGATGAAAACTCATCTGATCTTGAATCTTGCAGAACTCTGAACTGCTGGTCTAATTGAGCAAGTCTAGCTCGTAAATCACGGATTTCTTGGTCCTTGATAGAGTCAATTTCTTCTGCGGGCATGAGAGTAATCATTTCATCCGGATTATATCTCAGGAGTTCGATTTTGAGCTTTTGATTTTCAATAGTATAGGCACGCATGCGACTAGTTAAATCCGAAATTTCAGCATGCATCTCATATAGCTCTAATCTTCGAGCTTTGAGCTCTTCGTTTAGCGCACGGTTTGCTTCTTCTAATTGCTTGTTCTTTGCGGTACTGATTTCGAGGTTGTTAATAATGCGTGAGTAATTTGACCGCAAAGATTCTTGCTCTTTTTTGAAAATGTTATACACTTTCTCTTTGAGCTCACTAAATGAAGTAATATGTAAGTAACATGCTGATAATGTCGTAACTTTTAATTACTTTTTGAGCGATGCGATTTCCTCGAGCAGTTTCTCTGAGCGCTGGACTTCCTGGAGGTATTTTTCCTCAGATTGCATGAGTTTATCAGTGAGTTCGTTCAGTCTCTCCTTATGTAAGCTATAGCATAAAATAATAGTTAGTTGCTAATTTTGTACAACAATAATCACAGTGGGAATTTGAAGGTATCCAGTGGCGATCGCAGGCTTTTTTCATTGTCTAGTTCGATTCTCAGCCGACTAAGCTCTTTATTTTGTTGAATGAGCTTGACATCTTGCTCTTCAATGACTTTTTGAAGATCCTGAATCCTTTTGACATAGAAATTATTTCTCTCCTTCAACTCATGTTCAAGGCCAACCATTTGACTTTGGAATGCCTCTCGATCGATTCTCTGAAAATGACCGTCACTTAATACTTCAATTTATAATTAATGTTAGTTACAAGCTCTGAATTTTCTCTGGTTATTTCTTGGAGCTGGGTCTGGAGTTCACCAATGGCTGAGTTCAAAGAAAACTGACTTTCTCTTCGTTCTAAGTGAATGATATATATATTATGAGTTTATTTGCAGGCTAATTATTAATAGGCACCTAGCTGCTCAATTCGCTCTTGTTTTTGAGCTAGTTCGAGTTTAAATTTTGCTTTTTGCTTTTCGATCAGTTCGTTTTCTCCTTTCAATCTGGCGACTTCACCTAAAATAGTTGCTCTCTCCTGCAAAAAATTTTTTGTAGTTTCAAGCTGGCTATCTTTTTGGTTTTGAAGCTCATTTTGTAGCGTAGCGATGGTTTTCGCGAGGAAATTTTTAACATTTTCGGCGTCCTCAACATTTTTCTTGTAAAATGCAACTAACTGTTGGCATTCTAGTGCTTCCTTCTTCAAGTTATTTCTCTCGAGGCTGAACATTTTATTCTCTTTATCAAGCTCCTAATATCTGATGAGACTGAGACACGATATTGAAAAAGAGACCTCGTTTCGCTTGGCAAGATTGCTGATGACGTTTGTCTCTTGTGTGGAAAGATTTTGCATTGTCGATTCGAGTTCCTTGATTCGTTGATGAGCTAATTGCAGCTTTTCCTCTGAGGCTGCAGCTTTTATTATCGCTTCGTTGGCATGAGCTTCGATCTTCGCTCTTTCATTAGCTTCGAATTCGTGATGAGCTGAAGAATAGCCGAGATGCGGTTTACTTAGTTGCTGGATCTCGTTTTGGTGTTTTGTTATTTCCTCTTGGAGTTCAGAGTTCTTTTTACTAAGCAAGCCGACTCTTCGTTCAGATTTGTTCAGTTGTTGCTCTAAAAGAAACCTTGAGAAAGTGACGTGGTATCAAGTCTCACCTAAGAAAGCGATGTTGTTTGTCTTCATACCGCTATATTTCGAATTTAATATCTTTGGAGACTTGTCAAATTTGATTAGTAAAATCTGCCAAAATCTTGGCTATTTCCGAAGAATATATAATAAGTATGAAAATATTAAATCAAGTGGCAAAAAGGAAGAAATAAAAGTTGGTGAGGCAAACCAAGAATATGCAAATTCATGTTGGATTCTATGGAGCTCTCGGATTTTTGGAAGTCTTAAAATTTTTGTTGGGGTTTTCTGACGTTTTGTAGATTTAGTCTTTAATGCAGCAGAATGTAAGTAGCATTTTATCAGGCTTTGAACGACTTTCGAGCAAAAATCTATGTGATAACCTATCGGTAAATGTTTTAATCCTCATCATAGGAATCAAAATTAAATCGAAATTGTTTTGAAACCTCTGAGAGACATCAGTATCTGAATAATCAGGTCTTAGGTGTGAATATTAATTACTATCAAGGCACATCTTTATTTTCAAGCGGACTCGCCGAATATTGAAATCTTTTAACCTTAGAGATAAGATCATCAGTGAACTTTCAACTATAGTTCTCCGGTCGCTACTTCAGCATGTTCTAATTGGTACGAAGACTCATCCCGATATACACACTTTTCTCTCTGTTACTTGGATTAGTATTGTTTACTGCTAATCTTAACTTGTTAACGCGTTATTTAGGTTTTTGAACACAAGAAATTCTAAGCGTTTTCTGCATTCTCTGGCCTCTCTTGCGCAAATATTTTTTTATTCAACGCCATTTTTTCCTTCGCTAACTGCAGATATTGACGGGCTCAATCGTGAAACCCCGATCCTTTTTTTACTACTACTGTTAGGATTCTGATTTGATAGCGTTTTTTCATAATATTTCAAATTGTACTTAAGAAATTTTCATAAAAATTAAAAGTACTTCGTTATTAGAAATTTTCTTGCTCATAGATGGCAACCACAGACTTTGATCATCTCTATAAAAGTACTTGCCTTCCACAAACTCAATCTTTAATACATGACTCTTTAGTCCTTCTCATTGGTGACGCTCGAGTTGGAAAGACAAGCTTCTTGACAAGGTTTCATTCGGATTTCTTCTTACTTTATCTAATCGCGCCTTCAGATACACGAAAAGTAGTGTCAGCAAGACCCCTGCTCCTACCATCGGTGTAGAATACTGCACAAAGCATATTATACTGAAAAACGGCTCGGTTGTCAAGGCTCAGATCTGGGACACCTGTAAAATTTTTGCCATTACACTCTCTTATCCTTCTCTAATTTTTTCAGCCGGCTCAGAAAGATATAAATCCATTACCACAGCGTATATCATACCCTTTACGACCTCTTTCTTATTTTCATCTCAAACTTTGATAGTCATTACAGAAAATCCGTTGGTGCTCTTCTCTTCTTCGATTTGACCGATAGAACTTCCTACGAGAACACTCTCAATTGGCTGAAAGAAATCAAAACTCATGCTGAAGAAGGAATCGTCGTTTTGTTGATTGGAAATAAAAAAGATTTAGTTCAAGAAACACCTTCCTCGAGACAGGTTACTGAGAGCGAAGCAAAAGAATTTGCTGCAAAATACAAGTTATATTATAGAGAGACTTCTGCCAAGACCGGAGACAACGTTAAGGAATCATTTGAATACCTTGTAGAAAGTAAAAAAGAGTCTATTTTCGTTTGTGACGCAGTTTGAATTTTATTAGCGATCTATGAACACCAAAAGGAGAGCCAGTCAGAGCAAGAAACATTTGAACAACATATTGCAGACAAACTTAATCATCGACTCCGTAACCCTGATAAAACTCCAGAAAAGCCAGCAGATTCCGGATGCTGTAGTTAGATATTCTTTTCTGTGATGAAAATACTAAAATTTTAAGCTCCTGAGGAGAGAAGTTGATTCATGGCTGTATGTTCTTATCCATCGATATTTTAATTGATTAATGCTTCATTCTCACCAAACTCAGAGAGTATTTATTTCAAGAAAATATCTGCTTCTGAATGTCATCAAAAATATTTACTCACCAATTCTCTTCTTGTGACTTCCCTCCTCAGGATGATACATGAAAAGCTAATATATGTCCAAAAGACCCCACTTGTAAAATGAACTTGTCGTTAGTAGACCGAGTAGTTATTATTTATCTCATTTCTCCATGTATATTTCAAAAAGATCCTAACTTTCAATAAATCGATCACAGTGCATAATTATTTGCTCAATCTTCAATTGCAGAAGGGTTTATAAAATTGGTAGGTTCAGTCGGAGACTTCTATGAAACTTCTTTTTTGTTCGGATAAATAAAACTGTAGAAATTATTTAATAAAAGCTTCAAAAGAGAATAATCATTGCAGTTGGCTGAATGATCCTTCAGGAACTCAATCAAAAAATTCCACCTCCAAAGAAGAAAGGAGATGACGAGGTAGAGCAAGTGAAAATTACTTCAACTTTGATTGGCAGCCCAGATAAAAGAAACGGTTCACCGTCGCCTTTGAAAAATAAATATTTGCCATCTCGCTTGGGAACAGCTGAAGTATTCAATGCAACAACCGTCACAAAACGAACAGCTCTGCTTCATAATCTTGAGAGCAATATGAATCAAATTGATCACCAGCTCGCCAAGCTGAAGCCAGAAGTAATACCTAATAAAATCAAGGAAATGAAATCCAATCAGCCCACGCTAACTGTTTTCAAACCAAACGAATTTAAAAAGAAACCAATCAAGAAAGCTGATATGGATTTCCAAATGTATCAAGAGATTTTTGTCGCTCCCAAGGAAGATGTGCTTCATCAATTAAAAGAAAAAGAGAGGGCATTCGAACATCTTTTCCATACGGGCGCTATTAAACAGTATGATAAAGTACTCACAATCGCCAAGGAAGACAATGCTCCGAAATACAGTTTCCAAGGCGGTTCAACTGCTCGATCACGCAGTGCTGAAAGAAAAACGCAGACTAAATTAAACGCTTCCCAGTCGCATAGAGCACTGGTTCGTGACTCAACAGAATTAGGGAAGAAAACCCTCAATGAATCAAAATCTGGCATCAAAATGACTTCTCCGGACAGAGAATATTTAAGGAATGTAACAATGCCCGGAGGAATGGTGAACGATGGCAAGATCGGTGATGCTGACATCGCTGATGCTTTGGCTGAAAACGGACCAACTGAGGAAAACTCTAAGAAAATAGAAAACGAAAGAGTTTTCTTTGATCAACAGATTCAAGTCCAACCTCCAGAAACTCCTAACTTTAACCCAGCTTCTCCGCTTACTCCAGGTACTTGCTGACTTTTGATTTTTCACTCAACCGAAAATATTTGTTAGGTAACGGTTGGGCACCTTCGATACCACTCGTTAGAATGATGGATACTTCAAAGTCAAATATTAAAGATCTGCTTGTAAGGGCTAAAGCTGGCATGCAAGCTGGAGATGTCCAGAAAGAAGCCCATCTCAGTTTTTACCTGGCTATGGTCCACCAAACACACAACAATTATAAACAGGTAAAACCGATGATATTAGTTCTGTTTCAATAATGCATCCCATTTTAGTCTATTCGATTTTACAAGAAATTTTTTGCATGCGCTCAAACAATGGAAGACAAAATCGGAATGGCGCTCGCGTTGAATAGGATCGGTGTCAATTATTTTAATGATGGAAAGTTCGACTTGAGCGAGAAGTTCCATCTTAAAAACTTAGAGCTGTCTGATCGTGAGAACTCTTATGCTGCATTCTACAATTTGGGTATTACGTGCAGATCTAACGACAAGCTACAAGAAGCTCTGAACTATTTTAATGAGTCGTTGGAATGGGCTTATGAATATAACGTAAAATGATTACAACTTTCGAGCTTGTGATAATTTTTTTATGCATTAGGATGTTGAGTCAGAATGTCTTTCCTATGGCCAAATAGGAGTGACATACAGAGACATGAGGAATTATGACGAAGCTATCGAGTTCTTTAAGGTTGAAAAATTTCAATCCATTAAATGGGCTAATATTTAATTTAGAAATGCTACAATTTGAGTTTGAAACTGAGAAACAGCAAGTTACAACTCGATTGTTTGCTGAACATGTCGAAAATGATTAAAGCTCGTGAAGAAGAAAATCCTGAGGAATCATGGAATATCTATAAGAGCGCATATGAGGTAAACTTTAAAATTTCTGCTAAGTTTCAATTGTCATGTGTGTGTGCTAGTGCGCAAAAGAATTGAATGACAACAAGTTGGCAAACATTTGCGTTATCAATATGGGAGTCATCGGTGGGGTAGAAGAATTCGACGAATTTAAAAATTCTATGTTGATTGAATTTGGAGATTCAACAGAGAAACCCATCATGGAAGGAGAAGAAGATAATTTGGGCGAGGAGGATGTCGCAGATACTTAGTTTGAGATTGTTGCTGTTGTATTTTTTTTTTTCTCCTCTTCAGTAACTCGTTATGTTTAATTGATATCTTCAATCCAGTGAGTTATAAGACTCCTTTCAAAATCTATCCTTACTCACTCACTCTTTCATTTTTTCGTTCTCTAACCACTAAGATAAGAACAAAAAATGATCATACCATACCATATCATATTTACAGTCAAAAAAAAAAAGAAATCAGCAGCTTCAGCAGAAAATTGAACTCTTTTTGCAGTTGCAATGAAAACAAGGCAAACTTTTTAGAAATATTTTAACTCATGCTTCGAAGAATTTGTTAAGTGTGACATTTCGATAAAGTGTGAACGATTCAGAAATCAAATATGTAATGTGCAAATTAGGCTCTTATTCTAACGACTCTAATCCACTTATTCTCATTACTCATTTGAAGAGTCTCTAACTCGATCTAGCATTTCCAAGAGCTTTTCAATAGGATCTCAAAATCGTCGTCTCGAGGGATTCCGCTGCTGACATCCTTTGGGAATATTAGTATAACTTTGCAAATGAGAAATTTTGAGTACAGCATAGAAAGTGAAAAAGTCTTCTTCAGAAACAGGGTCCTCGACGTCTTTGACTATCCAAGCGTTGGTAAATTCTCTGAAAGTCTCTTTATCAGTCTTGAATCTCTTGTAAACCTTTGTAAATATACCAGTAATTGAGATTTGATGATAGAGGGTTTGATTCTTACATCAGGGTGATGTGGAACGTCAAAAGCAGCAACAAGTTTCTCGATGGTAAGCGGTCCGTATGCTTTCACAAGATTGTCATAGGTTTGTTTAATAAGCTTCGCTCTAGATTCTTTGACTGGAACTTGGAGCAGTTTCAGAAGATCTCTGCAATCCACCACGCCATATTGTTCTTTGTCAAGATAGGTAAAAACGGTATTGATTTCCTAGATTTGAAGATTCATATTAACAATCCAGTTTATCTTTTGAAATGTAACCTTGTTGTTAAGGATAATGCCTGCATTTCTCAATCCCCATGCAAAATCATCCTTTTCCAACTGGTAGGCTGCAATATTTGTAATCAAAATCATTAATGAGTGTTAATAGGATAAGGATATACTTTTTCCCTCACAGATCTTTTGGAATGCTATTCTGAGAGTTCGGAGTCCATAAGCTCCCTTTTCTCTTAGAGCTTGACCGATAAGCTTGATATAATCAGGACCTTCGAGTTCTTTTGTCTAAAATCATTTTTTCGAAATTAGCCCTCTACAGCCATAGATTTAGCTCACCAATAATGCCTCGTCGAATTCTTGTGAAGGATCTTGAGCAGTAACAAGAACCCAGCCGTTTTGATCGTACTGATTTCTTGATGGAATATCAATAGTAGTTCTTCCTGTCTTCTCAGCGATGAGGTTTTGTGACTTGTTTAACGATTGGAAAGAGTGTCCAAAAACTTCGTACTCAACTCCAAATTCGTTCCTATAGTAATAGAGAAATCTTAATTTGCTTAAAGACTCAGTCATTTACTTGATTGGGTAGTCGTCAGAAGCAAGCCATTGTGCAGTGTGAGCATGTCTCAACAGAACAGCTTCGCCGGCCTATTTACAATATAATAATTGTGATTTCTTTGGAAATGATGAATCAGAACTACAGGAACTCTCTTTCCGTTCATTTCAAATCGGACCCGAGGATCAATATGTTCAATGATCCAAACGGAGGTATAAGTATCTTTGACGTGGAATCCAGTCTCCTGCTTTCGTGAGTTCTTAGCTACGTGCTGAGGAGAAATTGGCACTGAATACAAGTAGGCCTATTTTAATATAATAAGCAATGAATTACTGCTTCAAAAGACATTAGTTACCTGCTTCTTCAAGACCAAAGGATTGATCTGGATTCTGACTTTCTGACCGTAGTGTACGATATCGTCAGTGTGAAGGTCTTTCTCATATCTTTTAATAATAAAGACTGACCTGGCTGAAGGAGTAGCGCCCTTTGCAGTTGTGGCGACGTATGCTTCGTCAATATCTGCGATTCTATCGTAGACATTAGTGACTAATTGATCAGATATTAGTTGATTCGGAATTTCAGTCCAGGTGTACCAAGATAGCCTTCGGTTTTTTTATTGTAAAGCATAAAATGGTCATCGAAATGGAGATAGCCGTCTCTTGAGTAAGTAAGAGAAGCCTTGAAGATTGGTTTGAGCTAGAAGCAGCAGGAATAGGAGTTACCTTTCTGAGACTGTGGTCTAACTTCTGCTGGAGTTTAGCTGAGGCAAGACCTCCGATGTCTTTGTACTTAAGAAAATCTTTTAATCTAAGAGGATAGATTTTAGAGTGTTAGAAGCTGAGTGCTGATGAGATGGAAACCTTGTTTCTTCGAGTTCTTGTTCTTCATACCAATTTCCAATCTTTGTTTTATGGTGGTATTTTGTTGGGGGAAGGCTGTTCATAGTATCTCAAGTCAGTTATTTAGGAATGAAACTACTGTGATTTTTATTAATTTATTATTCAGAGTTATTGAAATCTTAAGCAACTTATTCACACTCTCTTTGATATTTTGATAAGAACAGTTGTTTTTGCTAGAGCTGAAGATATTACATGCATTCAAATGAAAAATCAAATTCGCAGAAATCAGACTTTAACTCTTTGGGTTGGGAATATACAGTTATTTTGGCTTCTCCAAAATGGTAAATGCCTGTCTATTTATGATAAATATTCAATCTTTTTCAAAGGCAAGAAGAAATGATTGCTCTTATGGAAGCTTTTTGCTGATGTGCATGAGAGCAACAAAATCTGAATTGTTGTGTTAGCTCGTGAAAAATTTGCAAGTGTCAAAATGAGCTATACAAATGAACAAAAACTTTAACAGTGCAGAAATGAAAAACTTTTCTGATGGAAGATAGTAAACAAAAAATCAGAACATGTACATCATGCAACAATTGAGTATCAGGAGTCTCTTTTGAATCGGAATTGATTGAAGGTATCGAAATAAGAGCTTCAAAATTGGTACGTTCCTTGGTTTAAGTAGCAGCTATAGATAACTGCAGATTTATGATATTGATGGGCGAGCGCTTGTAGTCGATTTTTGTAAAAGTTCAATAAATTCTTCTTTAGAGATCTATAGTGTTTAAAAATTATGCACAAAGTAATCGAATTTAGTCATACCTTTCCGTCTTTATTTGTATCGACTTCTTCAATAATTTGAATCCAATCTTCTGCTGGCAGATTTACTCCTCCCATCACCGCCTCAAGTTCATCCCGTGTAATGTATCCATCACCATTCTGTCGCAAAGTTAATCACCCACAAGAGGCAAAATCTATTGTTACCTGGTCAAACATACTGAAGGCTTGAGCCATTTTTTGAGTCGAAAGGAGTTTGTCTTTGTTCATCGAAGCAATAACAAACTCTATCCAATTAACTCATAAAAAAAGACCGTGAATCAGGTTAAGGTTACCGGAATAATCAATTTCTCCTGAACCGTTGATATCGACTTCTTCAAATATTCTCAGCGCTTCGGCTTTGCTAACCTCACTCTTTCCAAATACCTTTGCATAGCCTATTCACCCATGACAAACAATATAAAGCAAAGATCTTGAGGATTGTACCTTCAATAAATTCTTCTTTTGTCAAGAGACCATTGCCATCTTTATCAAGCTGCTGGAAAGTTTTTTGCAGCTCAGCTTTTTCTTGGTGAGTTGAAATTTGTGTAACTATCAGAGTTAAAATTGCTTGCTTCAGTTGAGTATGCGACTATATATATATTTAGACAGTGTTAGCGTTTCCAGAAATCCTTTGACAAATTGTTTAATACCTGGAACTGCCTCAGATTTTCAAGAACCTTCACATTTAAGGGATGCTCCTTGAAATTCTTTTGGAACCAAACATGGTTCAAAGCCTCTCTGGCTGATATACGATCCTCAGGTTTATATGTCAGCATTCTAGTGATGAGATTTTTTGCCTCTGGTGAGATCTTGGCCCAATCTGCCTCTGATTATGAGAGTGTTTGAGAAAATAATGATAAATGCTGTGCTTTTCATACCATCAAATCCGAATTTCCCTATTTTGATTTTCTCGAGTATCTCTGGATCCGTCTTCGCATTAAAAGGCGGATAGCCACATAGCAAGATATACATAATGACACCACAAGACCATACGTCACACTTCTCGTCGTAACTTTTGTTTATTACTTCAGGAGCGATGTAGTAAGGCTATTTAGTAATTTTTCACTTGATAAGTTTGATTCATATTGTGATCGTTACAGTTCCATGCTTTTGTGTAAGTTTTACACCAGGTTCAAACTTTTGAGCTGTTCCAAAATCAATTAATTTTAAGGATGCATCGTGTTTTTTGGAGTCTAATAGCAAGTTTTCAGGTTTGAGATCTCTGTGCACAATTCGCTTCTCATGAAGATATACAACAGCTGATAATATCTGCTTCATGTAGATAGCTGCTTGGTTCTCAGAAAAATTATGCATCTGTTGGATTCGTTCAAATAGTTCCCCGCCATTAAGATATCTGTTTATTTTTGTAATAAGCACATTTAATTCTAACAAGTTCTTACTCCATGATAAGATAATAATTTTGTTCGTCTTGGTATAACTCGTATAGTTTGAGAATATTCGGGTGGTCCAAATCCCGTAGAGTATTCACTTCTGCAAAGAATTTTTCTTCGTCGTTGTTATGGACAAATTTTTTATTAATAGTTTTCATTGCTCTTACAATGCCAGTAGCTTTATGAGTAGCCAATATCACCTTCCCAAATGAGCCTATATGATTTGTGTAAACTATTTGTAAAATTGAGTCGTCACCTTCACCAATTTCCTGGCCAATTTTGTATTGATCTTCTATGGCGTCAGTCTTAAGGCTCACAAAAATCTCAGGTCCTATCTTTAATATTGTACTGGTTGGTTTATTTCTTCTTTGCACTCGCAGCTGTTCAGACTCCCTCAGTGAAGGGTCTACTAAAGAGTGACTGACAATTCCACCGACATCTTGCAAAGACTTTATCAAAGCTAACGATTAAATCGGTTTGATTGCGAAACGAGAGCTGGCTGCTATTTACTTCCATGGTCTTCTTCTCGGTCTAGCTTATCTAGCTTTGTAGTAGATGGTGCTTGCGTTTTTGTGCTATCTTTGTTTCGTCGGGTCTCTATCTGAGCACTTGTCGAAATGTGAGGGTCTCCTTGAGTTGATCTCCTCTCTCCTAGCAGAGCTAAGTTGGCGCGAGCACGCTCGGAATTCATTCTGGAGAGTTGCCGTTCAATGGGGGTTTGTTTAACTCCTTTTGAAAATATTACACTGTGGGCAGTTGTAGTTTTTTCCTCCAGTCCGTTTCTAAGCAAAGTCTGCTCTTCAACTGTAACCAAAACAAAATAATCGTCAAGAGATGATGATAAAGAACACATACTCCCTTTGCTATGGACTGTATTATTGCAGACGCAGCAAGCTCCCATCTTTTAATAATTACAATTAGCAATAAAATCTGGTATGATGTGTGTGATTTTTTAATTTTTTTTTTTTCTTCGCAGAAACTGACTTTTAAAAACAGTGCTGTTGATGATACTTGTATTTCAGATTGATAATAGTTAATATTTTCCTTCGCCGAAGATGTTTGACCAAATTTTCTTAGATTCCCTTGCAGGAGCGTCCTATGCTGATTTAAAGCGCAATATCAAGAGCAAATCTCAGGGTATCATTAGGATTAGGATCAATTCTCAGTTGCTGGAATGAAATTTGAAGGATTACAAAATGAATGGGTTTTTTATTTGAAATTCCATCACTCTGTTTTCTTCACGCAAAATGATCAGAAACTGCGTTCCAACAAATTTAACCCATCAGAGAATTTATGGAGAAAATCTGACATTTATCAGTTTCAGATACAAATCAATCAAATATGGAAAGGGTTCCTCTGACGAAAAAGATACGCAGACTGCATCGGATTACAGATAAAGACGTTGCAATATGTTGTGCAATTATTCGCGAACGTTTTTTGGTTACTCTTATTCGTATGAGTTTCTATAGAGAATGTATCTATACTGTCACGGACCTTATCACAAACAAACTCTGCTGCGTGTTTCCTACAATCGCAGACTTATCCCTCATCTATGAGGTTGCTGAAGACAGAGTATTTTTTTCCAGCGGTCAGCACCTTTGCATACTTCATTGTAATAAAGGGTTCCGTATGAAACTTGGTCATGAAATGAAGAGCATTATCACACAGATAATCAGTTTGAAGTCTGTAAACGAGGTATTAATCGTTACAACAAACACGATGACAGCTTTAAAGAAAGATTCTCTGGAGCCGACTGGCTACAATTTTTCGATGTCGGTAATATTAGCAGCTTTTGAAATCGTGGAATTAGGGCTCCTGGCAATCCGCACTTACGGTAACTTTTCGGGAATTATTACACTGGATCTCAAAACAAAGGAGATTCAAAGAAAATTCGAGTTAAATGTGAGTCGCTTATATTTCAATGATTTTCTTCCGAATAAACAGGCTTTGCTCGTGGAGATCTGCTGTGTTGACCAAGATGATGTATATGGCGAAGAACAAACGATAATGCAGCTAATTGATATTAATAATGGCAAGTGCGATCATTATGCAACGTTGAAGGGAGATAGTTTTGGGATAAAGAGACTCGTTTCCAAGTCAAAGGGAAAAAATGTTATTTGGAATGTTTTTACTGATGCTGGAACATCAATACTAGCTGCATCGAAAATCGACCATCTTTCAATTGTTGCGAACATACCGCTCCCTAAAAAGACAGATTTGATGGAATATTTCGGGGATTGCTTGATTTGTCGGCAGTTCAATTCATTAGTCATCCTGAAGATTGACTGTCCAAAAATTAAGCAAAGTGAGAGTTTTACTCTGGCCCAAGCACTCCAAATGTATGGGAATGCAAATTATCATGAGTCGGAAGAAGAAGAAATCGATGACAGCGACGGAGAAGAGTTTTAAATATATGAGCATCAAACCCTGCCTTTATCTTAAAAGTTTTGGCGACAATTTACTTCATGAATCACCAATCCCTTTAGGGAATTACTCACACTTTTCGTTGCCATGAGATGATTATAGTTTCAATCATTGTGTATTTTTAACAAACAACTTTATTATGTGACCGAAAATGGATAGCTTTTCACATATCTTCCCTTACGACAAATTGTTTGTGCGACATTTAAGCTTATCTGGCAATAAATTATCAAGAAAATATCAAAAATGATGAAAGAATTAAATGGCTTCTCGAGAAGATGTCATAATCGTGAAAGCAGTACATCAAATTCTTTTTTTGATCATTTGCGCGCACCAAAGTTATATGTAGGAAATATGGTTCAAATAACAATGCAACCTATTGTGTCAATATTTTGTCTTTCCTCATTTTTAAAAATCAACAAGCTCACAGTCAAAAATTAATGTAGATTTTGCAGGAATTCCTTCGATTTTTCTGCTTCCATATCCATAGTCAGGATGGATGGTGAGTCTTGCACGTTCTCCTTTCTTCATCGTGGCAATTCCAATATCCCAGCCTTTGATGACCTTTCCAGCTCCCAGTTTGAATTGGAATGGTCCACGCATAGCATCACGAGAGGAGTCAAACTTTTTTCCGTTAGTTAAAGTGCCAGTATAATGAACTAATTAACATTTTGATTATTAGCAACATGTTTTTAAACTGTTATTTTGTTACCCTTGACAGTGGTACCATTCTTTGGTGGGTCACCACTTCCTTCTTTAGTAATTTGCTTTGTGACCTTTCCGTCGCCTGTGAGATCGATTACTGAAGATTCCATTTCTGAGTCTTCAAATGCACAATTTATTTAAAATTTTGATTGGAACAAATTGAGAAATTTTTTCCTTTTAGTAGAGACTGATAGGAGTTTAGTTGAGGAACTCTCTCAATTCATATTCTCATAAAAATTAGACTCTGGATCATATTGAAGGAAATAGCGCATAAAAATTTTGACTGAACATTTCATGGCTGAATTTGCTGTCCGAAAAAGCTCTATATTACAGTTGGTACTGATAACAGCCTTATCCATTTTGATGCTGTACTTCACGTGATTAAATCCATTTCTCCTCATATCAATCTTATCAATGAATCTACTCTCACCAGCTGACAGCAATAATAATAGAGATTGATTAAAGAGAAGATGGTGCAAGAGGTAGAAGAATAATTTAGGGTTTTCTTAATTTCATCATCGAATTAACATACCCATCATGTTCTTTCGCTCAAATTAAAAATAAAGACACCATGAAGTCGATGAGAACCATATATTCAGTCATAGGCCGATGTATTTGGAAGAAATATATTAAAAATCAACAAGCTCACAGTCAAAAATAAGGGTTGATTTTGGAGGAATATCTCCGGCTCTTTTTTTCCCATATCCATAATCCGGGTGCATTGTGAATTTTGCGCGTTCTCCTTTCTTCATCGTGGCAATTCCGAGGTCCCAGCCTTTGATCACCTTTCCAGCTCCCAACTTGAATTCGAAAGGTTTGCCCGGAGGATCACGGGAAGAATCGAACTGCTCGCCTGTAGTCAGGGTTCCAGTGTAATGAACTATTTCAAATTTTGATTATTAGCAAAAGTAGCTTTCAATGTGTGTTACCTTTGACAATGGTGCCATTTTTCGGAGGATCACCACTTCCTTCTTTAATAATTTCCTTTGTGAGTTTCCCATTACCTGTGATATCTATTATCGCTGATTCCATCCTCTATCTATACAATATTTTAAATATTTGATTCAAATGAATTGCGGATTATTTCATATTAGTTCTATTGTTGGAAAATAAAGTAGTTTGATTTTTACAAAGTTTAGTTTCAGCTTTTTTTAAGGTGGTCAATCATCCCCTCTTCGAATTATTTCTATGCGCTGATATACTCTCGAAGCCGTAACCCAGTGATAACCTGCAATCCTTACATTATAATTATGTATGAAACTAGCCGATTTGGTTGAATAGACTGAAGTTTTAGAGTTCATGTGAAACAACTACCACCACGGTCAGACTTAAATGTGTATTTAGTTTTTTTTTGGATATCTTTTTATTCATAGTAAAATAAGAAACATTATCCTGACTCTTCATGCCAACCATTTTGATGAATGGTTTTCTATAAGAGCTTATTTTAAAAATCAACAAGCTCACAGTCAAAGATGAGGGTGGATCCGGCAGGAATCAATCCACCGCCAACGCTTCTGTCTCCATATGCGTAATCAGGGTGGATGGTGAAGATTGCTCTTTCTCCTTTCTTCATGGAGGCGATTCCAACGTCCCAGCCTTTGATAACCTCTCCAGCTCCCAGTTTGAATTGGAATGTTTCGCCTCTGTCACGGGAAGAATCAAATTTCTTTCCGTTGGTCAAAGTTCCAGTGTAGTGAACTATTTGAAATTTCATTACCATAAAAAGACAGTGAGTTGTCGTTACCTTTGACCTTGTTGCCTTTCGATGGTTTCTCACCGGTTCCTTGGGTTTTGATCTCCTTGACGAGCTTTCCGTCGCCTGATAAGTCGATTTTTGTTGAATCCATTTCTTTCTAATTCTTCAAATTTACTAAATATTAATTATTAGATTCGAACAAATCTTAAATTGACCTGACCACGTTACATTGCTCTGAATTCGAAATCAGTTAGCAATTATTCGATTTATATACTAAAAGGAGCATTTTTTTCGCTCATACGTATTTGGTTAAAATCTTCCCTTCGAAATGTAGTACTCTATAGTCTAACCTGAAATGAGACTTGATTAGAAGAGCTACCATTTTAATTATAATCTGCAGAGGAGGTATCTGACTAAATCAAAATTATATTTTCAAGAAAGATTAGCATATCTATTTAATCGTTTTCTATTATTACTAACAATTATCGCCGACTTCGTAAAGATAAATGTGCGATAGCATCCAAGCAGATTCCAACTTCTATCATCGAGAGCAAGAATATTATTGATCCAAATAAGCGCCTTAGTAAGACGCCATTACAATATGAAGAGATTCTGAATTCTGATTTTGTTAAAAAAGAGCACATCTCAAGCAAAACTTTGTTAATCATTCATTATTTCAGGGTAGAAATCTATAACTTAATGATTTCGAGAGAAATTTAATTAAAAAGCAGAAATTTGAAATATGAGGCAGTTAAAAATCACAGCAACAAGGAAACCTGAAGAGCGAGAAGACCCGGTCAGAGAATTACTCCAAATTCAGCAAGAGAGCGGGTACCATCCAAAAGGATATTACGAAACGTATCACGAGCAACTTGACTTTCAAAGAAGAACCGATGAGTATGAAGAGCCAATTTTCAAGGAAAATGAGCCTGTTAACATCAGAGCGAGCCCCAAAAAAACGACTAAGAAAGGAAAACCAAAGAAAAGCGTTCAGAGCGGAAAGCACCAACCATGGATGAAGAAGACGTACGCCTCAACTAAATCCCAACCACCTCAAGAGGAACCAAGAGATTCTGGTCCGTCACAATTGCACAAGAAAGAATTTACTTTAGATACGAAAACTACTGGTCTGTTTGATGACAAAATCAGAAAAGATGCCTTGCAGCAGTATGTGCTGAAACAAAACCGAATTATGTCACGGCTAGCCAAAGAAACTCACACTCAATCAACAGCTGGACCAAAGAAAACCACTGCTAAGATAGTTAAATCAGAACATATGAGTCAGCAACCGCATCCAGAGACTGGATTCAATGACTATGAACAGTTTGCAAATTACATCACTGATGGTATGCTAATTATATCCCTGATAAAGCATTTCCTAATATATTTTCTCATAATTCAGAACGAGCTGATAAGACACAGACGATGGCGCTGTCTAAAATTGCGGAGAGCGAGATTCCCATGAATGAAGTCGTAAGAAATAAGAAAGTAAATTCCTATCAGTTTCGCTGGCGCTTAAAGAGATTTAGGAAAAACAGCTAGATGATGAATTGAATAAAATTTACCAAGAATACATTGGCACAGATGAAAAAAAGAACCCTTTCACCACCAGAAAAATTCGCGAAATGCTTGATAATAAACAAAAAAAGAAGAAATCGTTCTTTGTGAGCAGGCACGTGGATCGAGACAAGCTCTACGACTCAGATTACGAGGGGAAATCTGCTACAATCTATCGGAAGCATGCAAAAACAACCTCCATTGAACCAGAAGAAAGACCGGTCACAGGCGAGGGGCGAAGAAAAAGCCTTGTCTACAAAAGTAACGAGAACGTTGGTCCTTATAAGGCAATTACACCGTTAATCGATCCAACAACGCATCAAGATATCTCAATGAAGCTTGACAAAAGGTCAAAGTCCCCTCCGAAAGGTACTTCACAAGACTTAGATCTCTATCCAACGCATGAAGACGGAAGAACTGAGAAAAAAGCGAAGCGGGAACGCCTGAAACAGACAGCTCCGGTTGAAATGAGAGCGATTCAGCAGCACCCGGCTACAACTCAGGGTATGCCGAGCCCAAAAACAGCCGCGATAACAAAAGAACTTCAATCACACTATCGAAGCGAAATTGATAGACAGATTAAAATTCAAAAATCCGCGAAAACTCTTCAAAAACATATGGAGAAGAGGATGCAAGATCCCGAGCAGCAATTGACGCAGCTAGAAAAGAAGATTGCTAGGGTTCAGCAGAGCCTTGCTCCTATCATGGAGAACTTTGAGTACACAGCAAAAGCGTTAAAAAAGTCCTTGAAACTTCCGTCAAGAGACATTTATGCGAAGGGCACAGCTCGGATAATTCGTTCATGTGCAGATAGATTGACTGAGAAGATCCTTGATGATTTTTTATATGAGATTATCCCCATCCTCCAGCTGAAAGAAGAGCAAGAGAAAAAAGAAAGAGCCCAGCGAGTCACGCAAAACGTCCTGTATGAGTGTTTTGAAGCTATTAAAGAACTTGCGTTTGAGCAAAACACTATTAAACAAAAGAGCGAAGAGCTGGATAAACTTGCATTGGAGAGTATGACCAAAATGAGAGAGATAGACATAACAAAGGAGGTGTTAGCCAGAAGAGAAGAAAGAGAGTATAAGCAATATCAATTGCCTATAGCTCGTGTTAGCAGTATTCTTGAAGGAAGAGAGCGCTATAATGAATTTAAACAGAGCGTCCCTTATCTTCAAAAAGAAAATGCCATTATTTATCAAATGCTCGCTGAGAATATTCTTGAAGAAGAACTTGTGATAATGGCTCATCATTTCGATAGTGCTCAGGATGAATTCGTCGAAGTCCTTTTCAAAGAAGAATTCAAGTAAATTCTATTGAAAATTAGCCAGGAACTGGGATATTAATATATTATTTGTTATTTTCTCTTTTGTATATGAACTAACATTCATAACAAACGATTCATGTCTAATTGAATAAATAAGAATTGTTGCTCTTGTTCTTACGGCTGCTGCTGGCTCTAAACAAAACAAAAACAGCAATTTAATATTACCTCGATAGAGGATAGAGTAGCACAACTGTGATAGAAAAATATGACTTGGGTAGTGTACCGCTCTAAAGAAAGCGAGAGAACATTATTAAATATCTCACCTATCCAATATAGAAATTGATAGAAGATTCACTATGTATATTTTCTCTCTTCTCACACAATAAGTTCTATTTGAATTCTTCAAATCTCAAGAGAAATCAATTCTCATTCTCACTACTCAGCGCTCTCAATTCAAGAGAATTCACGGTCGTTAAGGTGGCAATAAAGGACTTCCTATTGTACTGTGTTGGGATGGTTCATTCATTTCTTCAGCTCTAAAGAATTGATACCGCAGGCTATGCTTCTGAAGGTAGTTCGAAAGCGAAGCCAGTTCACATCCTAAAGCGACTGGATGTTGAACCTATTTAAGGTGCTCTTCGTTAAGCTCATGTGCTAAATTAATTTAATGCGAATTCTTATTTGAGAACCGGGTGTAATGGAAGGGTTTATGCCTTTAAAATCTGATGAAAATTTATTGATACGACTGACATTTTGGCTAAAGTCGCAGGAAAATGTTGTGAATTGGCAATTCACATACAAAAAAGGAGCGACTTGGGCTTTCTCTATTAATGAATACATTTTCTTTGAAACCCTGGATATATAAATTTTTTCATTAATTTTAATTTGCTGAATCGAACTGCTTCCGAATTATGCGTAATAAAATATAAATTAATTGTATGCCAAATCATTTTCGAAAAATTAGTTTCCAATAAACAGGAAATCTCAGTACGCAAGATGGATACGTTCTCAAATCTTCCTGGAGACAGCTTCTTTAAGAAATACCGGCAGCTGTCTGGTATCATCATGATAATTCTGGCCTTTTATTTTCAGTTGATACCAAATCAAATCAGCTACATGCTCATGGTGGTCGTTCCCATAGGAAAAGTATTGAGCTACTTTTCTCCCAAGTCAATCGATATTGGTCAACACTTCTTGACTATGTTCGTCTCTACTTCAGCTCTTTGGATGCTATATCTAGATCCTTGCTCAATATATATTGCGATCTGGGCGACGGTTGGGAATCTAACGAGAGTTGTATTTGACCACTCAAATTGCTTTTTTCTGAGACTACTTTATACAAGCGTGATGTCGATTAGTTGGCTCGCCGCCTCACAAATGAGTTTATCAGACGATTATTATTGCAGCCAAAGTATATCAGCACGCCTTAGAGTTGATACTTTCCTGGTATTAGCAGGAGTCACTTTCTACTCTCTAGGATTGTCTAAATATGCTGATGCCCATATAAAAGCTGTCAAAGACTCATTATCCGAAGTGAAAAAGCTTAATGTAAGATTCGAGGCGGTGAATAAGGAACTTCAACAACTCCTCGAAGATAAGGATAACTTTATCTTTCTGTTTTCTCACGAAACCAGAAATCCTCTCAATATTCTATTGGGAAACCTTGGGTTGCTGTTAGATGAAGTCGACACGCCCCAAATCAAGGAGAAACTTGTCCGCTGCAAATTCTGCGCAGATTTACTGTTACAACATCTCAACAACATACTTGATTCAGGCAAATTAGTTAATCGTGGTACGCTCGAAGTGACTCCAGCTCCAATAAGGGTATACGAGTATATACGTTCAATTCTGTCGTTTATGGATATGCTTGTGAAAAAGAAGGACAAGATCACTGCAAGAATTATCGTCCCACAAAAACTTCCCAAAACCTTGAGGGTTGATATGCAAAGACTCACACAGGTCGTGCTCAACTTGCTTACCAATGCCGTCAAATTTACTCAAACTGGCTCGGTCTCTCTGGTCATAAACTATTTAAACAAACCATACCTTGAAGAAGCAGATTATTATCCATCCACAATGTTCGGATACTCCTTACTGAGCGGTCAATCTTCGGTTTCTTCTACATCTGAGTTCAATGATACCATATTAGGGTCTGCAATGAAAAACAGAGAAGAGATGCAGAGGGAAATCTCATCGCAAAATGAAAAAAATAAGGTTCCTCAAGAACCCTCAGTTTCTACCACCGGATTCCTCAAAATGGAAATCAATGATACTGGTTGTGGCATGAAGGAGGGAGATTTAGCAAAACTATTTCAAAAATTCTCACAAGCTCACTCAGAAGGATCTCAAAGGCAGATTGGGACTGGGCTTGGACTTTGGATCACTCGAAAACTCTGCGAGTTAATGGGAGGAAGCATACGTGTATACAGCAAACCTAGCGTTGGAAGTACTTTTGTTGCAATCGTCCAGGCTGATTGGCTTCCCACGACCAAGCAGACCGCCTCTGTGGAGTCTCCCTCTTCGAAATCCAGTTTACAGAAGAGAGCTGTGATAGTTGGAGACGATCCGTTTAATGTAGAGTTCCATGCTCAAGTCGTGAAAAACTTTGACTATGATCAGATCGAAACGGCGACTTCTGGGCAAGAACTTGTAAATGTGTTTAAATCCAGACCGGAGGGTTACTTTGATGTAGCAATCGTTGATATCTCGATGCCTGATATCCGTGGTACAGAAGCAGCGTGTGCTATAAGAGAATTTGAGAAGTCTGAAAGAAGAAGACACAAAATCAAAATTGGATTTGTCACTGAGCAACCTAATCTAAAAGAGAAATTGCAGTGCGAAGAAGAGCCAATAAACGCTTTGTTCTATCTAACGAAACCAATCAGATCGTATATGCTGGAACCCTATTTGAAGCCAAGAGTCTCAGCGAGAAACAGTTCAGGAAAGTCGCTTGAAATTTTAGGTTCTAAACCACTGGTTTTGTGTGTCGATGATGATGTTTTTAATCTTGATTGTCTGGGAGAGATGTTAGAGAGTCTTGGGGCGGTTGTCGAAAAAGCAAGCTCTGGCGAAGAAGGCCTTGTGAAACTGAAATCGGTGATACTTGATGAAAATACCTCATTAAAGCTGATCCTAATGGACTGCAGAATGACAGGGATGGATGGGTGGACAACTGCTCGCCGCATGAAAGAGATCCTAGCGAAAGAAACGAAGTTAAATGTTCCGATAATTGGCGTTACAGGAGAAGATAAGCTCCAAAACCAAGAGAAGTTTAAATACTCTAGAATGGATGATCTTCTTCAAAAGCCAGTCTTTCGCAGAGATCTGAAAACGTTATTAAATAAATGTGCTTAAAGAAATAAAAGGACAATTAGAAAGTATGCTAGCTTTTTACGTTCTTCTTTGTCTCTTCTTGATTAATCTATGCTAATTTCTAGAAGTTTTCTTCTTTCCATTTATATGATTGTTATTGTTAACAGATTCATTCTTTCTTTATTTTCATAATCAAAATTGCATTGGGGACTCAAATGGAGTGTTCATTTATTATTTTTCTACCATCTGGTCAAATTTGCTTCAAAACCCTATAACTAATTTCTGTGTCAAGAATAAATAACAGATTAGAATTTGATTGCGACAAATGGTAATAAAGAGCGTAAATTCATAGTGTTGGTGTTAGCTCAACATCATCATCATTGACAGGTGGATAAACATAACATTATCAAATTGAAAGTCAGCAAACCTTACACAAGCGGGTTTTCTTTTCTTTTCCTTTAAACATATTATTCATTAGCTTCCTGAACCTTCAAACGAGGTTGATTGATTATGAGCCGATCCATTGAAGTCAATAAACCGCACTTTAATCATTTAATCAGAGATTCTTTATATGATTTAGCAACTTTTAATTTATTCTGCAATATAAGTCATTATCTCAACAAATGAGATATATCGTGGTGATTATTGCCGTCCTGCTTTATATGATGGAAGTGTCTGAAGGTACCTATATAGTAGGTAGCTATACTCTTGAAGAGTTCGGTATTGTTGAGGAAAACCAAGATTCATCGAACACTGGAAAGCTTTATTGCGAGAATTATCAGCCTACTATTGCGAGTGACGCGACTGCCCCAACTCCACTCTCGATAGGTCAATCTTACTCAGCCAGTCAAAACGAATGCGTCAAGTTCTACTATGTGCTGATCGATGGTTCCAATACGAACAATTATATTGATATTGATCTCCATATTACCCAAATGCCCTATGGTTCTGATCCAATTTATCCATTATTTGCATACAAAGTCGGTTCTCCACCAACAATGACCTATCAATCTTCAACAAGCATTGCTTTTGACTCCGTACAATTTGATTTCAATGGTAAGCGCATTCTTTTCCATTTAGAGGCCTACGCTTTTTCGTAATAGCGTACTATCTTGGAAAACGGTACATGCATTTTAGAATCAGTCCGGATGATAGAAAAGTTGGAAGCGGAAATACAGCGTAATTTGATTTTATTTTTTTTTTGGAAAAAAAGTTATCATGTGTCATTAGTTTGGCAAATTTGCTCTATTTTGGATTCTACATTTTCGATTCTCCGCCTTACAGTGCACAAATACAATATGTCATCTCAGTAAGTGCTGATGGTAAGCTGTAATCGATAGGAATATGAACTTATCACTCTTCACAGCTACTCCATCCTGTCCTCTCAATTGTAATTCACATGGGACCTGTATCGAAGAAACTGGTAATTTTTTCATGAAGAAAATCGTGTTTTCTAATTCTTTATATCAAGGCATCTGCAATTGTACTCAAGGCTGGATTGATGAAGATTGCACAACTCGTAAACCTCCCTCTTTGCTCCCCTGTAATGTTAATTTGAATGCTATAACAGAGGCGACAGTAGTACCATCCTTCCCACTTACATTTACATTCGATGCAAACAGTCTAATTTATTTGGAGTTGATCATTCCGGGTAACGCAACTGACTTGACATAATTGATAAAATTTCATAATAGCTAACAACTCGGATTATGAGTTTACAATTTCAAAGACGAGCTCGATACAACTCGATATCTATACGAGGTTAAGCACAAGCGGGATCCTGTACCCACCGAACTATTTTCAAAAATCCAACGTGTATCGGATGCCTGAAAGCTTAAGCACAGCATCAATAGCCATTTACCAATCAAGTCTGAGTGAAAATCGAATTGTTACTGCCAGTAAATAGTAATTCTCTGTTGCTGAATCTTAATCTCTTCAAGGCATTATAAATGCAAATCCTCAATCTACGATGGTCTCGATTAGCTTAAACCCAGGTAATTATTTCTTTCACAGCACTGACGAGAACTGGCAATGATAATTAGCATCTTCAGGAGCTCCGACAAACATTATCATTTATATTTTTATCGCTTGTACTGCCTGTCTTTTCATTCTCTGTATTGTGGCAACTTTTACTCGCAGAGGTAATCACCCCACCATTGACTCAAAGAATGCCAAATTATATCTTCAATGATAGCTCGAATTAGAAGAATGCAAGAACAAATCATCCAGAGACAGCACCAACTGGTAAATATGGTATTCGAGTTGCCTACTGATTATATGACACTGCAGGTCCAGCGTGCCCAAGCTGAGGCTCTAACACAGGAAGACATTGATAAATTTATGCCAGCGCAAGCTTTTGGTTCATTTTCCCAGAAATATGATCAAAACAGGTTTGCGTCCATCACATTTTCAGCATTTCTCAGAGATTTATAGTTGCACAATTTGCCTGGATGACTATACGCCTGAGAGTAACTGCAGGATGATAATTTTGTGCAATCATATTTTTCATTCCAAATGCATAGAAGCATGGCTCCAGAGAGATAAGGTTCGACATCTATACTTTTCATTTATATCTGAAATTACTTTGATAGAACTGTCCTAATTGCAAAATCGCACTAACCAAAACTGAGCTAGAAAAATGGGTGAAATCAAAAAAGCAGGCACAAGAGCCTGTAAAAGATAACTCTTCTTCTTCGAAAGAAGACAATTCCTCCAAGGAAGCAACTCTAAATGTGAGAGGCGAGCACTCAGAAAATCAGCACCTAAATCCCGAGAGCAATAATATAAATAATAATTCGAATGAAGCTGCTGGTACCAATGAAATTCAGATCAACTTGGGTGGTAGTGACGGTAATGTGGACCATGACTGTGAAATTATTCCATCCCCACGAAACCTTCCAAGCGTTGAAATATCAGCATCGAGATAGGATGAATATCTCCAACGTTTGAAATAATAATCGAGTCCTTTAGTTCTGAAGGCTCTGTCGTTAAATTTTTTCCCATTTTTTGTTTTATTTAATGCTGTTGTATGCTTTGATCATAAGAACTACACGAGAGTCAGCCCTGTACTCCTCAAATATCGCTCATGAGCGTCTATATTGTTCTCGGTGTAAATCCATCCATTTCGGTAGAAAAATCCCATCAAAATAAGATCTTTGTTACCCCTCTTACAAAGCTGTTTGTTAAAATAACGATTTGATTTTTATTGAATATGTCGATTCCAAATTCGAACTCGAAGATAAACCAAGATGTTCACGCTAAAATACAGTCTCTCGAGGAAGAGAACGTTCGTTTAAACAGGATTCTGTCTGAGATGAGCCTGGAAAATATACGTCTGCGGGATTTGCTAAAGAACACTGTTGGGCAAGAACTTTCGGACCAATTATTAGATTTAGGAAAACGAAATAAGCAGCTTTCGGACGAAATCATAGAAAAAACCATTGAACTTGATGATCTTAGGCAGAGCATGGATGCAGGGCTGATTGATAAATTAAAAGTGGAGCTTGAACATAGCACCCAAGCAAATATAAACTTAGAACAGAGTCTCAAAATGGCCAGGAATGAAATCGAACAACTCAAATCTGCTCTCAAAGAAAAACATTATGAATGTGATACGTTGAGAGGAGAATTGAAAAACTTAAAGGAAAATTCAAAAGACGAAGAGCGTGTTAGGCTGCTACTAACGGAAGTCGAGCGGTTGAATGTTGCTTTATCTGAATCAAATGCAGAAATCAAGGCTCTTCGTCGTTCTAGACCGACGACGCCTACAAATCGAAGTCGGGCAGGAGATCACTCTCTAAATGAAAGCGGCACAGATCATCCACATTTTGATGAAGCTGTTTCAGCGAAGTTATTAGCACATACACAGGACACACAGGATCTCAAGCAGAGTAACACTCAGAGGACGCCGAGGGGAGAGCATAGGAGCAGTCCCAGTCATGATTTTATGAGCAAAATAAATTTTTTGACAAACGAATGTGAGAAATTAGCGAAAGCACTAGCAGAGAAGACCAAAGAAGCACTTAGTCTGAAAAATGACAATGAAGAACTCAAGAGCGCTTTTGTGACCGTTGCGAAAGAGAACGAAAATTTGAAATCAAGTTTACCTCAGTTGAAATCCGGAGCACTCCAGAAAAGCACTCAACAAAAAAACCGTGAAAATGAGAATGACCTTGTAAAATTAGCAAAAGATCACGAAGTCCTCAAAAGCCAGGTTCAAGATGGTCAAAGTGACTCGAATCGAAGATTGTTAGAGGAAGTTCAAGCGCTACAGCAGAAGCTTAAGGAGAAAATACAAGAAAATGACCATTTGAAGGGAAAAATAATTGAGATTCGTAATGCATATGGTCGCATAGAAGATATTCAAAACAAGGCGCTGACTTTGGCTGATGAGAACGAACGCCTTAATAATTTGACATCTGAATTGCAGAAAAAATTAGATGAAGCACATCAAAAGATTGGACAGCCTCCGAAATCTACTCAAGAGACCCATAAATCTGGAAAGCTACAGCCAGATCCTGATTATGAAAATAAGTTAGCGTTATTAGAATCTGAAAACAGCAGATTTGAGCGGGAGAACAAAACACTGAAGTTGCAGGTCAGACAGTTGATGAGTGAGACAAAAACTCAGAGAGACATGCTCAATCATTGGGAAAAAGAAGCACGAGAGGCGTTGAACGCGAAAGGAAGACTTCACAGTTTGCTTAAAGAAAATGAAGAGGTCCATCATTTGCTCAATCAGAAACAATCAGAAAACGAAGCTTTGATCCTTAAGATAGAAGCCTTACAGAAACAGCAAAATTTTGAAAAAATAGAAAGGAGTGATTCAAAAATGATTGAGAAGCTACAATCAGAAATCGATCATTTAAAAAATTTACTGATGAAAGCAACAAATGACCAAAAGAGGGAACAAGCTCTACTAGCAAATGCCCACGCTGAAATTGACAGGTTGGTTGCGCTTCTGCACCAAAAAGACCACAAGCTCGCTGATTTTGAACATGTTCAAGGCGACTTTGGGGCATTGGCTGCAAAGCTGAAACAATATGAGGAACTCAACATAAAATTCCGCGAAGATAATCAAAATTTATACAACATAATGCAAAAACTGCAAACAGAGATCGAAACTCGAGATGTCATAATAAAAAAGTTTCAACAAGGAGAGAAGCCCACAAAAGTATTTGAAAATTATTTTTCAATGTGAAAAACAAAACCTTCGTAGGATACGCCAGTTGGAAGTCCGAATCTACAAGGGAAGAGAGAGGACCGAAACGAAATATTGTCTCTTCAGAAGCTTAATCAGAGCTTAGAAGAAAAAATTACAACTCTGTCACGCGATAATGAGCTTCTTTCTAAGGCTCTCAATAAGAAAATAGAAGAGAATAATGCCCTCAAGGCCCAATTATCAGGACACCCAGGCACGATAGATCCAGTATTTAATTCGTTCATTTCTTTTTATCTCTTTACTTGGGATTGTAGAGGAATCACGAAGGAGGTGAGCGTCCTCGTACACCTGAAAAAATATCGGAACAAATGAAAATAAAGCAGATGGAGCAAGTGATAATGGCACAAGAACATGAAATGCAGCATTTGAGAGAAGACTTAACCACGCTCTCCGATGCAAATGTTCACTTGATGAACCAATTGGAGGAAGTAAAGATGACATACGCTCATGTTGGTTGTGGTTGTCCTCATCAAGAAAATGGGATGTCAAACTCTCGAATTGAACCAACTCAATTCGTAACATTTTCAATGAAATTTGTCTTATGCACTACAGGTCGGAGGTCAGGCATTAAGAGAAGAATCTATAGATCAAGGCCAAATCAATCAATTGAAACTAATGAACAGTTATTATAGGAAAGAATTGGAAAATCTACATGAACACATTAATCAAGCGAAAACTGATTACGATTGTCTATTCAAGGAAGTAAGAATCATAAGAGACTTTTTGATCTGATCTTTGTTAGTATGAAAGCTTAAAAATAGAATTTAGTAAACAGATCCAATTAAAAAGCAGCCAAAATATGGAATTTTCAAGAGATGACGGAATTCGGATGGGCGCTTTGCAGCAGAATATTGATGATATGTAAAAATAAATTCGCTAGTTTGCGTGAATGGCTAGAGCAAGTAACAAAGAAGACTGTGAGGAGCTGAGTGAAGAAAGTGCGGTTGATCTAGCTCTCAAAAATCAAGAGTTGCTAGAAAAGATACAAGAATTTGATATGTTGAAGTTAAAGTATGAGGAATCATTCAATAATTATCAGAGCCTCAATCAGCAGGTAAACACTAATGCAATTTAATTTCAACTAACTTTCATCCTTAATTAGCTCGTCCAGAAGCTGATGGAAGTTAAGAAAACTTAGTTTATATAAGATTGGTTCTTAACAGTTTTTTTGTATTTTTCATTTCAATGTTCACTGTAGTATTTTTGATTTAACCAAGAGATTGAACTCATTCAGAAAAATGCTTTAAAATCACATTGAGGCAATGTAACTTGTCCTGGCTCTCATTTTATTTCTTATTCACAAACAATGTCCTATGTCTTTCCCTTTCGATTATCCTTTTTTCACATTTATATTTCAACATAATGGAAAGAGGTAATCTACCCAAAAAGGAGATTCCAATGATTTTTGAGAGCCTGTTGATTGGGTTTCACCTTTGCTATCAGTGTGTCTTTTTCAGTTCTGCGCGCTGACTACGTTTGAGTCCGTTTACAGGTTTAATTAGCTCACCTTCAGTTTAGACTCATTACCAAAGAATTCAAATTTGGCTTTTATTCACAATGTTCAATTGAAATCGTGAATCAAGTCTCAAGGGTCAGAACAACCGTGCTTCATCTAATCCAAGCCAGTTTCGAAAATTTCCAAATAACCTTCCTTATAGATGAATCCAAAGTTTGTCCCTCATTTGCTGTTTGAGCGAGTAAATTAAAAATACCCCAATACTTTCTTGCTGCCTCCTAATCACGCCCTATGATATGCTACTTTTCCTGTAATTTTAAGTTAGAAATGGCGGCCATCACCATTTCTAAATTTAGAAAATTTAACTAGGGCAATTTGGTTTCAATTTGTGACGCACGTGTCGCATTCAGACTAAACCCAACAGAACTACACTTCTTAATTGGGCTTTCAAACCCAATAATACTTATACCAACGAGAAAGAATTCCTTCATTGATAGATATCTTTCAACTTGAATTAAAATTTCTGAAGCTATACTTGATATCTTAAAATCTACAACAGCTCATGATACCAAAGCAAAGTCCTTTTACTTTTAAGGGAATATTTCAACTCGGTCAATTTGAAGAAAAAGCTTTCAGTCGTCTGTTCGACGCACTCGTGCATCCTTTCTTGTCCGGAGTGTTCGGTTCAGCTGCTTCCTTATTTGGTAATCATCTGACTACTCTTTTGATCTTGATGTATTTCAAGCTAAACATACGTTCTCTCCTGGTATTGGAGTTTGGAACAGGCAAAGTTCATCTATTATAGATGTAAATCCTGCGAAAAGTAAAGAGTCATCTAAATCTAAATAGGGCGATCGATTGTTGATGTTGGTAACGAGGATGGCGCTGTTGTTAGTGACGATCTATTTGAACAGTTTAATGCTCAAATTTTTCATCAATTCGTTGAGAAGAAATGGCGCAACATTAGCGAAAGTGCTTAGTTTAACAGTTTCATTTTTAATGAATGTAAACGCCATTATTCGGTTGCAAAACATTCATCTTAAATTTCAAATTAGGGAGCAATATCCTATTTTCATTTTGGAGAAGCAATGAACCTTCGATGGTGCTGCGGATTGGTTTTGATTATGATTGGGATTTATTTCATGACTGAAGACAAAGAAAAACAGGAAAAAGAGATTCCGAATAACAGCACTCCAGAGCAAATCGAGGTGACGGATAGCAATAATAATACAAGCCGGAATGTCGAATTAACTAAGTGATAACAATTCGTTATTTCATTCCCTCAATAGCCATTGTTGTTTCAATGCAATGCGTATTTAATTCAAGCTTTTTCTTTTCCTAAGTTATATAAATTTGCATTTTTCAAAATCATGCAATTTGAATAGGAAAAATAAATGATTCATCAGAAACGTCTTTTCTTGTTTAGTACCGAATCTGTTTTTTCCTAATAGTCAGTTAACGAAATTCAACTGAACGGAATCTCTGAAAAATAATTCGTTTTTCGAATTTAACATTTCGGAAGTTCTAGTGTTGAAACAATTTCTCTCTTTGTTTTGAAGAAGAATAAGTGAGCAGATCGATTTCGACACATAGCCTAACTATCAGGATCCAGGTATTTTTATCTGCGGGTTACCTTGAGAACGAATTAAGAAGACTTTGATTTTTATTTATACTGAATAGAACGTACTGAAATTCTCCAGATCCAGCTATTTAAGATCGATTATTTCTAGAATTAACACCAAAAATTCAAGTTTAAAAATTCGAAGTCAGACATAGAGAGTCAGAAAGTTCAATGAGAATAGTATTGGTAGTCTTTGTGGTCCTCGCTTTCGCAGGCTTAGTTGCATGCTCAACTGAGAATAGCACTGAAAGTACAAAAGCCCGTTTTAGAGGGATGATATCCAAACTTTTCAAAACTCAAAACCAAGGCGAGAAGGTCAAGGTTGAGATCCAACCAGTCGATTCTTTAGATGAAAACCAAATTGAGGCGTCCGATTTGGGTAGTATGATGAACAAAATTAAAGGTGGCTTCCAAAAAGTTGAAGCAGGTATCGATAGAGTAATGGATATGGGATCCGAGGGCATGAAGAAAGGAATGAACATGACTATACGTGGGATCGAAGGTATGATTGGCAAAGAACGACTCGAAAACGCCTTGAAAAAACTAGATAATATTCATCTTCCAGCCTTCCTCAAATATCCCATGCCTGATGTTCTTCCTGAAATTGACACGACGAAGTTTCATTCTGGAATGATACCTTGCATACTAAGCCTGAAATCGGCTCTCCCTGGTCTTGCTGACTTTGCTCGTGCTGCAGCGAAGAATAAGGTTTCCGACGCGGTTACTGCGCTCATGGGGATATTAAAGTACATGCCTGATGTCTCAGGTAAATGCATCGGGAAAAAGTTTGAAATACCTCCTGGAGTAATGAACAAAACCAACTGCATTGCAGATGTAGTGGAACTTGGGAAAATTGTGTCCCAGTTGGCAATCATCCCAGAAAACGTCATTTCAGATTTCTTTGGCATCAAGCGGATGATTCACCTGGTTCCTCAATCAATTTCTGAATGCACGGGTGCTCTTTAAGCTATGTTCCTTCCAATAAGCAGATTTTTTAGCAAAAGAAAGCAACTCTTTAAGTCATTAATTATACTCACTTACTTTGTTTCTTGTGTTGAACTAAAGCTAAACATAAACTATATGAATAAATACTAAGAGGAACTTACTTTGAATACGTTGATGCATAAGAGACTTCATCCAACGATTCATCATTGAAATATAACTAGTCTCTAAAAACTGAGTAGCCTCGCTTATTTAGACACCTTTCGTACAGTAAGCTATGTCAGTGATGTCTTACTGATTGCTTGCCATCCATTGTCTCCGATGATACTTTTTTTGGGGGGTGGGGGTTCTTTATTCTTGGTAGAATTTCAAATATATAATAGTTAATTTGTTTAAAGAAAACGTATTACTATTTTAAATAGTCTCGCGCTATATAAGATCGATTTCAACGAATAAATTCTCCCAAAAGAAAAAGAGCAATGGAAAACTTTAAACAATACTCATACGAGGACCATCAAAATCTTAAAAGATGCCTGTTTGAAGATTTAGAATTGAAAACGTCTTTATTAAAAGGGATTTACTGCTCTGGGTACGTAAAGCCATCCCCATTTCAGCTTGAAGTGTTAACATCCATCGTCGAAGGTCGCAACGTCATTGTTCAGTCTCAACCAGGCAAAAAAACCATATTGGCTATTTCCGCATTGCAGCTCTTGGACATTGGACTCCGAGTCTTTCACATGCTGTTGTTGGTTCCAAACCAAGAACGCGGTAAAGAACTGGTTGATACAATCCTAGTCTTAGGTGACTACATGCCTATTTCTGTTCATTTATGCGAAGAAGGAAAAGATGCTGGATCAAATATCGAGAAAATAAAAGGAGGAGCTCAACTTGTTATCGCCACGCCTGAAATAGTAACTGAAATGCTGGGAAAGCAAGGATTCTCCTTGGACACGCTGAAATTATTAATTTTGGAGAAAACGGATCAGTTGCTGGATTCCTTCGGCCAGCAAATCGATCGCATTGTTGAGCAAGTTCCAAACGAGACACAGGTAGCAGCTTTCTTCGATAAGTCATCAAGAGATGTAGTCCAGTCACTTGAGGTCTTCATCAAGGAACCCGTTAAAATACTGCTTGATAATGAACAAGATGATTGAAGATAGTAACAAAATTGGACAATGTATGATAATAATAGGTTGTTGGCAATGTGAGAAATAATATTGCATTTAATTATTAATAATAATTAGTAGGTTCTTATGGTAATTATATTTGATTTTGTCCATTTATCGAACATTTTCTGAATTAAATTCAGACAGAATATCAATAATAATCGCTATATCTTATATCCGGAAGAATAAAAAACAGACAAACCAAAAAAAGAAATATATAAATTAATGAAATTCGTTCAATAATTTCGCCTCATACTCATGTTGCTATTTATCAGAATAAAGACAACTTATTATTTAGTGATTAGCTAGATCTTGGGAACCAAAAAAATTATCCCTCTTTATCTAATATTATTTAAGCATATTTCTCTAATAAACTTTTAAGATCATCTCGCGTGATCGGTTTCTGAAGCATCTCATCCATGCCTGACCATTTGAATTTCTCTTCATTTTTCTTCCTACTGTCTCCAGACACTCCAATGATCGGTATGGACATTGCTCCTTGACTGCGAAGGAACAATTTCATCTCGTGGGAAGTCTCCCATCCATCAAGCCCAGGCATTCTGCAGTCCATCAGTATAAAACAGAGTTCTTGTAGTCCCTCGTGAACAATTTTCTTTAATATCGCAAGGCCTTCTTCACCGGATTTACCTTTGATGACTTGCGCACCAAGAGATTTTAACAGCTGTTCGAGGCAATCCAGGTTGTATAAATCATCATCAACGCATAAAACCATACTCCTTTTCAGATGGAAGGTCGGCTGGTCAGTTCCAAATGAAGTCGAGGTTAATTGCACTTTGGAGGAAGAGGTGCTGTGCGTTTGCAACAAAAAGCTCTCAATCGTATTGGGGTTAACAGGCTTTGATAAATAAAACAGTGCATTAATAGGATGACTTTCACAAACAAGCTTGTCGTTATGATTCGGGTGTCCAGTGATGAAACCAATGTTCACTTTCATTTTCCTCCTCTGGGTTCGTTCAAATTCACGAATTAACTGAGCTGCTTTGATACCACCAAGTTTAGGCATACGAACATCGGTAATTAACGTTTCGTAATAACCCTCAGGATTTACCATGAATTTCTCAACCAGTTTTTCACCATCAGAAGCTGTTTCTATTAAATCAAAGCCAAAACCCTTGAGAATGTGAATGTGAAAATCGAGATTAAAAGGGTCGTCATCGACAACCAAGACCCTTCTTTCTAGTAGCTGTTTGAAATTATTCTGAGATTGACTAGCTAACCGGATTGAGAATCCTGGTGAGGGAAGCGTGTCAGCTTCGATAATTGCAACAAAAGTAGTCCCCACGTTCGGTCTACTGAAGGCCTTGATATCTCCACCCATTGAGTTGCACAAAGTCTTTGTGATCCAGAGACCGAGTCCTGTGCCAATCTGTCGATGCGATCCCTCAGTGTGAACTTGAGAGAATTTTCTGTACAGAGCTCCAAGCTCTTCTGGCTTCATCCCACAGCCAGTATCGCTGACTTCAATTTTCAGATATCCTCTCTTTTGATAATTATTCAGTATGCTTGACTCTTTTTTCTCAAAACGGTTTGGAATGTGTCTTTGAAATTCTTCCTTATTTTGGATTCCGCTTCCCAGTGGGTTATTATAAAACTCGAGAATTGAATACTGTAAATCTCCCTCATCAGCACCGTTGCCATTTAACATCGAATACCCCATGGCGGTTGTTGGATAATAGTCTGTATCTTCTAAGGCACTCTTCCTCAAATAGCGTACCACTAGCGAGATCTTTCCTGACTCCGTGAATTTCACCGCATTCGTTAAGAGATTCAGAATGACTTGAGTCAGTCTCTGAGTGTCGAATTTGAGAACTCTCGGCAATCTTTGAGGGATCATTAGCTCCGTTTTCAAGTTTTCTTTCTTTTTTACGAGCATCTCCATGAAGCTCATCGTTGTATATATATATTCATGAATTTTAGTTGCTGCCGGAGTCACTTCAAGTATCCCATTATTTGAAAGTTTACCCGAGTCAAGGACATTATTAAGGTAATGAAGCAATAAATTCGCACAGAATTTGCAGCGCATAAGTTTGCTTTTGACCCCGGGTGATTCAGTCTCATCGAGAAGTAGAGTGAGATTACCAAGCAAAATGTTCAGCGGATTTCGTGTTTCATGCGAGAAAAGCAGAATAAAATTGTCTTTGTCTTCAAGGGTTTGCTTGAGCTCGTGGTTAAGTGCCTCAAATTTTTTGTTGAGCTCTTTGACCTGATCCAAAGAAGCTTTTATATCCCTTAAATGAGAGTCTGAATATTTGCACATTGTTATAACTATAATCACAAAGCTAAGTATTGTGTATAAATAATTGCCGTGGAGAATATCTTGGGGTTTTTCAGACATACAGATCATATTTTTGGCATTCCAAGACACAATGGACCAACTGATTGCCATCAAACTTGTATAAAAAATACGGTGAAAGCGATTAGTTAGCCCAAATGAAATCCATATTGCGCCTGCAACGGAATTCCATGTCGCAAAAATACCAGCGCAAGGTTCCAAATATAAAACCCAAATAGGACTGAAGGCGTATGTGAGGCCACCAAAATGCTGGGAACAATAGTTGAATCCTGGCATTGCAACAGCTCTTATAGCACTGGTGATAAAAAGCAATAGAATATTGGTCAACCCCACCTTAAGTGGAACTAAATCAAAGTAGATAAAGATTGCTACGAGTATTGCCGTTGTGGCTTTGATTTGAATTGTAGACGTATTGGCATTTTTGTTGTTTTCACTGTTCTGGTTGTGATCCATTGACTTCTTCGAACTGTTTTTTTCTAAAATAACATATTACGATAAATTATTTCAATCAGCAATCGATCCTTCGGATGTGGAATCTTAATATAAATACATAATTTGGAATCAGTAAAAGGTTGATGTAAATCTTCTTCTTAGAGAGTGTCAATTTTATGGAAAATGTACTCTCCTTTTTGCTTTTGCGTGACGAATTGCGAGATAAACTGAAGCAATAAGTGGTTTCGGAAAATAATGGTTTTCTCATAACTATACTATTTATTTATTTCTCGTAGTCATTTGAGAAAATGCATGAAAGCAAAGGGCTGAAGTTTTTCGTTTATTGAAAAAGAGCCAAGAGACGGAAACCAGAGCAAAGGAATGTTTCTAAATTTCATTTCTTAGTTAACTCTTTTTTTTATTAAGGAAATCATTATCTCATAGAGAGCAAAGAAAAGAAGTTTGGAGCTCGAAATTATTATGATAAATTCTATCGTTACCCTGTTTAATTGGCAGGTTTATCATTTAACGAGTTTGATAAGAAAAGAATTTTATACTATTCTATTCTTGATCTTGAAGAAGATCACAAAACAAAAAAGATAGTTTGCTGAGAGTTTGGCTAATCAGTCCTCGAGTAAATTTATCTGAGAACCGATTTTTCTAAAACATTAATGGCTTAATCAACGACAAAGCTCTTCAAAAATTTCCCTATTTTATCTCGATCCAATGGTTTTGTACAACAGTCATTCATGCCGCATTCAATCGCCCGTTGTAGCTCATGGGTTTGAACCATCGCTGTGCACCCAATGATCCCAAAACTTGAGATCCGTCTCAAGGACATCATCTCCTTGAGTCGCTTTGCTGCTTCAAATCCATCTAATATCGGCATATTACAGTCCATAAAAACAAGCTCGAATTGATGACAATTTTCACTGCAGGGATGGTCTTGTCTCTGCCGGATTTTATTAATCGCTAACTGACCATTGTAAGCTGTCTCGCTCTTAAATCCAAACTTCGAAAGTATTGTTTGTAGCGCAGTGATATTGAAAACGTCATCATCGACCACAAGTATTCTGGGACAGTCACACCTGGCAACTTTATCATTCGTATTGGAGTCTCTATATTTTGAAAAAATGTTTTTCACCTCGAATCTTGATGCAGAATCAAAATTTGGCACTAGGAGGGTCTGATGAGATTGTGACTTACTTACAAGTATCTCGTCCATGAAGACATTGTGGTCTTCTGAGGTGTCCATCCTGCTCCCTTGGTTGAGAATCTCTTGTGAAGTCTTATCGACGATACAGAATGAAAATTTTGAACCTTTATTCAACTCAGATTCCACCGTAATAGACTGATTTTTCTCATCAGGGCCGAGCAATTGAACTAAGTTGTTTGAGATTACAAGTCCGAGTCCCACACCAGTCGAATTCAACGATGTTCTTCTTCCTAACTCAATTTTCTCATAAACTTTGAAAAGCCTCTTCTGGTTTTCTTTTGAAATTCCTATTCCCGTATCGCTTACTTCCACATATAATTTTCTGTGGTATTCCTCGGAAGGAGTGAGTTTCAGGGTTATTTTGATACCACCCTCTAACGTAAACTTGATCGCATTACTTAACAGATTTAGGATAATCTGCTTCAGCCGATTATGATCTGTGCAGAATTGAGACGTGGAGGTTTCTATTGTGATGTCTGTTTCCAGAGAAAGGCTTTTCCGCTTCACTTGCATTTTTATTAAATTCAAGCAATCTTCAATTGTGCCTTTGATATCTGATTTTTCGAAAACTAAGCGAAGTTTATTGGCGGACATCTGCGAGAAATCCAAAATATCATTAATTAAATAGAGCAGAAGACGGTTCGAATCGAGTGAAGGGATAAGCAAATCTTCTTTCAAAGCTATAGGAATCCTTGGGTCATCCACGGCGGCTTGGACCAGGTTTATACTAGCATTGAGGGGGGTACGAAGTTCATGGGACACGGAGGCTAAAAGACGGTTTTTGTAGTTATTATTGTCTTCGAGGAGGTCAATCATGCTTCTCTCTGTGATGTCATGGAAGATGAGAGCCAGCGCAGGTTTCTCTCGAAAGATAAGAGCCATCACTTTGATTTCGAGAAGGTTTGCAGTAATTTTATCTCTCGCCAGCAGTGTGGTCGTAACTTCTTCAGACAGAACAACATTATTCCCGTCTTCCTTATTATGGCATTCAAATCTACCTTTGATAATCATCAAATTATGAGTTTGATGGGTTTCGTCTAGATTAGATATTATTCCAGTATTGATAGACCGAATCATTGACTCCAACAGACCTGACAAGGTAGATTCATCTGGCGCTGCTAGGCTTTGTCCTGCCTCCGTCTATATTAGAATCTGGTTAGACTCAATTATAGGGTGGCAATACTTACGTTAAAACGGGCAGAAATGAGATAATCTGAGTGCGTCTTTTTTTGCTCGACTTTAATCGCTTTTAGATTTTCCTCTACGCTCTGTTGTTCGTTCCACCATGAATATTTCTTCTTATCCTCCCAGTTTCGGTACATCTTGCCCTCTTGTAGACCATAGATCAAAATACCATCCGTTGTTTGATCAAGGATTTCTTTAAAAATTTGCGCTTCATCATATGTCTTTTGTTTCTCGAGAAATCTTTTTATCGTATCTCGGTGTGTGAAATAAATTGAGAGAACGTAGTAAATGGCTAGTTGAATCAAAGTAATGATCATGCGAATCTCGCTAGTGTCTTTATAGACAGAACAGAAGATAAAGCACACTACAGCCAAGGTTGATATCAACTTTAAATACCATCTGGAGATAATCTCAAATATAGCAATGGTAATTTGGCAGCCAAACCATCCAGTTGCAAATTTTATTTCCAAATGATCTACGATTCGGGCTCTTCTATACATAAGATAGGCCAAAAACGCGGCAAGTGATGTATAAAAGATATCCAGGCAGAATCTGACAAGACTCCTTCGTTTTTTAAGCCTTTTTTGGAGAGGAGAGACGAGCAACCCAACAAGGAGAAGAATGACAAACAAAAGGATCCATGTTACAGCGAAAACTATTTGCTCAGTGGAATAATCAGCATGCTGGATGAGCAAATACTGGTTGATTGCTGAGAGAGGCAAGATTGAAATGCCTAGTATCACGTGCTTATGAAGTGACTGGGTCGTGTAGTCATCACTATTGTCATTATATTTCTTCTTGTGCTGCTTGTTCTTGATTGACAAGAAGACGTTCATGATAAATAATTCCTATTTCCAGAAATTTTCCGATTATCTTCAAAAATTATTCTCATGAAGAGGTCCAAATAGAACAATCTCAGAACCAATTTTAAAGAGATGAATTTGAATAAAAATGCTTATCAAACAGTTATCGCACAGTGGAAGAGTCAGCGAAAACAAGATTCGAAAGCTATCTTAATTAGCAATTATATAATGCATGTTTCTAATCCATGCTTCGAATTGAATTATTACGTAGCTCTGTAGCTTTGCTCTGGGTGGATATTATGGAGTTCAGTGCTCAATTTATTATATAGTTATTTTTTTCTTCTCATTTCTCCCTTGCTTTTTCAAATTGCTTGAATATAAATCTCTCAAGGAATAATCTATTTTCATCCTTTATTTAGCAGTTTTTTCAATAAAATTCCAATTTAATCAATATTGAATTTCTCGATTAAATTTAGTCACTTCTTTTAGATATTCGGTCCAATTTCTGGAATACAGATAAATAGTTAGAATAAATGAAAAATCTTGAAAGTTTAGCGGAACTCATATGAACTGATTGCTCTTCATTAAACCTCCATAGTATATTAGACAGGTTATGAAAGTGTTGAACTTATATTGCTTAGTAATATTCATTTTTTTCATTCTAGTATTTTTTTATTGGAAAGAAGAAACTATTTTGCTACTTTCAAAAGAACAATTGAGAGACTCACCCTTATAGTACAGTACAGAACTTACAAATTGAAACAATTCATCAAAACCAATTTATGTATGAGAAAGCAAAACAAGTGCACAAATATCAATCTCACCATAAAGCATCTTCCCTTTCCTTTCAAAACAGATAAAATACTAAAAGCTTGACTTGACAATACAACAACATTGAGAGCTAAATCTCTATTGTGATTTATTGAGATTAAGAAGTGAAATTTCAAATAAAAAATTTACGTAATGAGCAAAGCGGATAACATCGAAAGCGAAACCAAAACTGAAGACGCCTTCGTTATGAACGATAACGACAGCGATAAGACAGACTTCAACACAAACGCCGCCCTCAAAGAGTCTGAAGCAAAGATCGAGAAACTTACAGTGCTCTTGGCAAAGCTGAAAAAAGCCCTCGAAAACCAAACAAATAAAACTAATGAAAAAGTAAACGTCTTTGAATTAGAACTTAATGCAACAATGCTCCCATAGATCAGAGACATCGAGAAACTAACAGCAGAAAAAAAAGATTTAGAGGATTTGGTTGAGAAATTTGTCAAAGAAGAAAACTCGCATCATCGTAGCAGCTTTTATCCTCTTCGAGACAGTCTAACCTCAGTATTTAGTTGATTTGAAAACCGTGCAAGAAATAAAAGCTCGTGTGGCTGTGCAAACAACCATTTGGTGCTGCCTACAAACCGATAATGCTATAGTAAACTTTTGATAATCACCCACCCTAACGGATTTCAGCTTTGGAAACGAGAAGAAACGTTAACATCAACACCTGAAGGCAAAGAGCAATACGCAAAACTGGAAAAACCAAGAGTGCTGGATTACATAGAAACTCTCAAGAAAATGGATGAAGGTAATGCGAGTTGCTGCAAAGTGTCCTCATACATTTCCAATCACATCTTCAGACACCAAAAAATATGCAGAGCTAGAACATCAGATGATGGAAGGGTTCAGGCAGTATGAAGAAAGACTCCAAAAGATGCGTGGACTATTAGAAGAAAGTGATAAAAATTCAAAAAATACCATTCAAGAGCTTAAATCGAAGCAGCTGGACAGAGAAACCCTTACCAATTTATTATCAAGCGTTATCAACGAAAGGTGAGCAGTTTTTCTCCAAGGAATATTTGAACAATTTCTTTTAAAGTGCTGAGATCAGAGAAAACAATCTGATTTATCTCAGTCAAGATATTGATAATTCAACGAAAGAAGAGTCCATTGGAAGAGTCAAAATTTCTCTTTTCAACCTTAAGAAGAAAGAAATGAATGCAGATTATCCTATACTCAACGAACTGAGAAATCATTTGCTCTTACTTCACGAGACCTTGTTCGATAGTTTAAAGCGACTCAGCATTTCTGAGGCTGAGCTCTTCCAAGCTGAGGTATCATCAATCAACAGTTAATGGGATTCTTTGATGAAACATTTAAATTATTAGAAAAATTGGAAGAAGACTGTTGATAATCTCGTTCATGAGATAGAAAAGGAGAAGAAAGATAGTAATTAATATTAAACATTTTGTGAGGAAAATCTGAATAATTATATTTAAGATGCTCAATTGGTGGAGCTGGGAAGAAAGAAGATCAAAGATCTCGAAGGAATAATTGAAAATATTAAAGTGGATGCACAAAGGGCAGTCAAAGAAAGAGACATTCAGATTGATTTCTTGGGAAAAGAGTTGAAAAAGAATGCCAATGTTCAATATATCAAGAACATCGTATTGAATTTTCTCACGAACCCAGATTATAGTGTGAGAGAGAAGCTGATTCCTGTGCTTGGAACCGTGCTACAATTTAGCTCGACTGAGCTCGAGAGCGCCAAGACGGCATGGGATAAAGATAATAAGTCACTAATAGGCAAGGGAAGTACTCAAGTTACAAACGTAATTTAATAAATATTATAAGATATATTAACAAGCTAATGCTTCAACTTAGTGGCTGAGCTCGAAGTTTTCTGGAAGCGGAAACAGTAAATAGAAACCGAAAACATACTGGGATCCAATTCAGGTTTTCCTTGTGTATGTATAGTCTATACAGTATCTACTTTAGATTCGGAAAATCAAGGGGCTTTCCGATTTTGTTGTAAGGTTTGTTCCGACAGGTTAAGGAGTGATTTTCACTATTTGATCTTAAAGTTGAAAGAAAGACTGTACTCTTGCGCTGAAAACCTTTAGGCATCCAATATTTTCGGGTTATCCAGAGTAAACATACAGAAGTACTGGAAAAAAATTAATGACAGAGAGAAAGAGTCATGAGATGGATAATTGAATGAGAGAGGTTATATTTTTAAGGGCGAGGCTTCGTGCCTACACCTATCCCAAACGAATCAGCTTGCTATAATGAGTTTCGATAAAGCAACATCAATTGTCCGTAAATTATATATGTCATCAAAATACATTTAAAGTAGAGCTTGAACCCATCTCAATCCAGTAACAATTCCCAATTCATCAAGTTTAGCACATAAATCCTGCTTTGTCCATAAAACAGGATATAACTCTGAATATTAGCTTCCATATTTAAACTGATCGTCATTTTTCCAAATCGAGTGTTTAATCAAATGTTTACTTCAATAGAAAGTAGGTATGAAATTTATGGTAGATATGATACCTGTTATTGAAAAACAAGCTTTCAATTTTGAAAATTAAAAATTTTGCTGTACTCTCAATGTTTTTCTAATTGAGCTACGAATCACTAATATTTTATAAGCAAATTAATTAATAGTAAATAATTTACGACTGCAGTGGTATTAATTGAGTTTGAGATTCGCTCTATATAAAATTAAAGCTGCTAAAGCCAAATGAACTCTCATACGTGGTCCACAGCTGACATAGAACAAGCTAGCAATCCTAAAGACTCCCAGCCAAGCGAATTCCTAAAGCAGAAGCCGGTCTTAATAGCCTGGCTTTCTATCATTTGGAGCACGATAATCATTGTAAATGTCCTACAGATGCAATCGACAACCACCAATACAAAATTTTACTATTCTCTGAGAATAACCGTATCGCTCTTATGCCAAGTAGCAATATGGGGCTACTGTATATTTCGTCTGACAAGGAAAAATGGCCTTCAACCCTCAACCGAGTCAGCAATATTGGAAATTTCAAAACATGTTACTTTCGTTATCATATCGATTGATGAAATTTCAATTGCAATCGGAGATGTCTTATCTTTAGCCTGGATTCAGACTTCCTTTGCTATGAGTTTCATAATTATAGAGCCCTCTTTGATATGGAGGCTCTACATGTTCTCATTCTTAGTCATCAGAAATGTGATTACTTGGCATCAAAGTGTCAATTCAGGGGAAACCGAGTTAAATATTTCGATTATTGCACTTTTTTATGTTGGAATCATTGCGGCGACATCATTTCTTGTGGTTTGCTATTTCAAAAGGAAAGCTTCATCCAACTACGATCTGAAAACTCTCCAAGAAACCATCACATGTTATTTGACAATCCTTAGGAGTATTCCCTATAAAATGGCCGTTTTTGACACATCAGTGAGCGGTCCTGTGTCAACCATAAGTATCAGCTCCAGACAGCTAATAACGCCATATTTTGCGACGAGTTATCTCTTGGAATCAAATTGTGACCCCAGCAGTCTACAAAACATGCGGCTCAAAAATTTCAAGCAGTCTCAGAGCCTATCATTCTGTTTCACACAGAAGCTACCTATAGTATTTTCCTTTTTCTCAAAATATCCTTACTAAAATTGTTTAGAACAGTTTTATTTACTCATACAGGCAGGAGCCGACTGTAACAAAAGAACGAATACTTAGTCATCCAGATGAATATCCACTCGTAGAGGACTTAAGATCCAAATATCAGTTGCAGGACGTATTCGAGGTGCTGTCGAATCACATTGATAGAAGTATGAAGAAAAGAGATGACGCTGGCTGCAAAATTGAGCTCCCTTGTATCGAAGCGTCGATTGAAGGAACCAGTGACCAGGATCTCGACCAAAATCTTTTGATTCAACCACTGCTAATAAACGGGACAAATAAATTGATGTTTATTGTTTGCATCCAAGAAAATACTTCAAGTGAAGACATCCATTCTCTGAAGCTTCAAAATCAAAATCTCTTGAAATTGATGTCTACGACCGTTCATGATTTAAGAACGCCTCTGAATGGGAGCATTATACTCACAGAAAACACATTGGAAGAGGGAAATATCTCCCTCCAGCAGATTGAGAACTTGAAAGGCTCGATAAATTGTCAAAAACGTTTGCTGAGCCTGATAAATGACCTCCTCGACTACTCGCAGCTCAATTTTAAAAAATTTAATGTTTCATTTAATACCTTCGAGCTCAGAACGCTGATTTCAGAAATAACCAAGATAGTTGAAGTGCAAGCAAAATTGAAGAAGATTCAACTGATCCCTAAAGTCTATCGTAACTGCCCGAAGTTTATCAAAAGCGACATGAATAGAATTAGTCAAATTCTGCTGAATCTGCTTGGAAATGCGCTTAAGTTTACTATTAAGGGTTCAATAAAGCTCGTTGTGAAGAAACATCCTTCCATAAAAAATTACATAGTCTTTAAGGTCAAAGATACCGGCATAGGGATAAAAAAGGACCAGCAAGATGTCATTTTTAAAATGTTTGAAAAAGCTGTTGACGGTCATTCTTCATTAAACCCAAGCGGAGCTGGGTTAGGACTTTACATTAGCAATGCGCTGGCAGAAAGACTAGGAACTCCTATACAAGTCAAATCTACAGAGGGAGAAGGATCAGTGTTCAAATTTGCAATTGAAGATCACTCAGAGGATAACGATCTCATTATCCTAAAGTCAAACTCAGCGCTGGGAGGCATTCAAAAATTTAGAAGTAATCGAGAGACTAGAAGCAATAACAGAGAATGCCTTTCGCCTCGAGTTAGCCAAAGGCTCATCCCGATAGATAATTTTCATGGTCATGAGCGATTAAGTCTTTCGAAATTTAGCAGCAATAATCCAAATTATGTCAGTTTTAGCATAATGAATGAGAAAATAATCCCATCGTTCACCCCGAAGAATAAATTCAATGTTAATCAGCAGCAAGACCCGTTTGAAGAGCTTGGAGAAGATCTTCGGCAAGCATTTGCTCAGAAGAAAAATGAGATTTCTACTATTTTGGTTGTAGATGACGATCATTTTAATCATATTGCAGTTGAAAAACTGCTACAAAAAATTGGGTTTTATCAAATTCTAAAAGGTTTTAATGGTCTTGAGGCGATTGAGAAACTCCAAGAAGACGGAGAAAGTATAAATTTGGTGCTAATGGATTGTAAAATGCCGATCAAAGATGGATATAGTGCGGTTAAAGAGATAAAAGAACTCATGGCGACGGGTCATATCAGAAAGATTCCAATTATTGCTTGTACTGCGTTGGTGGATGAGTCGGAAGCGTTCAGATGTAGCCTTGCAGGGTTTGATTCTGTGATTGCAAAGCCTATAAAGTTAGAGACGCTACGCTCGTTGTTGAACGATTTCTCACTGTAGAATAATAATATTCAATTTTTCGCTAATGTTGACATTGCCATTGTAGTTGTGCCCAATTAGCCCTGCCAAGAGAATATCCTAGTTGTTGTTGTTTTATATTGCGTTTTCCATTTTTGTCTGTGCTCGAATTGAATAGTGTTTCGACTGCTATTTGTTAAAGATGTTTATAAATTCGAAAATTTTTCATGAAGGTAAGTTGCAAAATAAAATTCAAGATGTGATTAAATATTGCAGGGAAATGATCTTTGATCCAAAGATATTAATTTCAAGAGATTTATAAAAATAAAATTTAATATCACTCATCCTTCTCTATAGATAGTTGATCCCTTTTTTTTGAAGTTTCTATTTATTATCGATATGTAGATCAATCAAAACAGATACTGAAGATTTTTTCTGCAACTTATATATGAACTCTATCTGCGATGATGAACCGTAAAAAATTAAACTCACTATAGGATGCTAAATGATAACTTTCAATTAGGTTCCTCTCTCAAGATGGTAGAATTTTCCTTGAGCCTTAATAAGTTCATCATAATTTCCTTTTTCAACGATTTCTCCTCCCTCGAAAACTAAGATCTGCTTTGAATCTCTGATCGTCGAGATTCTATGCGCAATAGCGACGGAAGTTTTGCCTTTCATGATCGCGTCAAGTGACTCCTGGACGACTTGTTCACTCTGTGTGTCTAGCGCACTAGTCGCTTCATCAAGGAGAAGAATCGTTGGTTTCTTCAACAAGGCTCTAGCAATGGCAATACGCTGCTTCTGACCTCCTGAGAGCTGACTACCTTTAGGTCCAACCACTCTTTTGAATTTTTCTCCAAAGTTCTTGTCCTTCTCGTTAC
>ENA-UOTX01000102-UOTX01000102.1-compost-metagenome-genome-assembly--contig:-NODE-102-length-89505-cov-12.407445_pt1 | contig 89505 bp, 73 predicted proteins | sample MGYA00238143_ERZ746982 | MGnify/ENA primary metagenome ERZ746982 (study PRJEB28758, sample SAMN06268862) | compost metagenome | isolation source: single cell | place: USA: California, Emeryville, Joint... | reverse complement strand
GTCTAACGTGTTCCAATTAAAAAATAGGAGAATGTTTCGTTTAGAATCTTTATGAACATTTGAACATTTTAAAAAGTCGCAGGAGTTTTACTCCTCACAGTTAATTTTCCGATTCTATTCAGAGGAACCGTTCTTGAGAGACTCATTAATGGGGCCAGTGTCAAGAGTAGTTCTTAAACAGCTCTAGATCTATTTACCGAATGCGTCACCGTGCTTCTGATAATAAAATCACTTGGCGGTTTGCATATTAATATTGGACTCCAGCTTTCAAATGAGTTGAGAACTCCAGGAAAATAAAAAGTATTTTAATATCAATATTAAGAATGGGAAACTGCAAAAGTGCTAAATGTGGACAACCAAGACAAGTCTACAAATCAACGCTAGATGAAATCTTTAAAGCCCATGGAGGACGCCCCGCTCCTACTATGAATACATGTATCTATCAATTTTCTTTTTATATCCTTTTTTTTATTGCATTCCATTCCCAAACCTAATGATTCTTTTTTTACAGCACAAACCAAGACCAGCGACCCGACTCAAACCGATCTTAACATTGACGTGCCTAAAATTCAAGCACATGTCCGAATGCATGTCAAAAATTTAATCGAGCATTTGGAGTCGGATCAGAGCAAACTCGTAGACACGGGCAAATATCTCGAAAAAGTCATCACAAACACTCCCAACCCGGAAACTCACCTCATCGGAATCTTTGTGTTGCATGAACTCATAAACGAATTCCAAAAGTTTTCGAATGAAAAGATCAATTTGCAATACCTTCAAAAGACTAAAACGAAACATCAAGAGGAGTTTAGCAAAATCAACAAAGATGTAGGGTTAATGATGATTGAACGAGAAGATACAGACTATTCCAATGGAAGCAAGCGAGCATTTAGCGAAGCAATTTTGCAATTTGAAGCTTCATTCAAAGAAATAATACTATATCTGCTTGATGCAGACTCAAACCCCTTTAGTACAATATTCGATATTTAAATATAGGTTAAATGATTTTTTCAAGGGGATCTCGAGTTTAAATACGTGATTGAAGTGATTTGTGCTTCAGTGAAAAGTGATTTGGGATACTTAACATTTGACAAAGTCGACCTGATTCTTGCTTCCATCTTTGAAATTGCCCAGAATTATAAAGACATACATAACAAGAAAGCAGCAGGTAAGCAGAGTGACTTCTATATCGCTAATTCTTTCCAATGGTTAGATCAGGAAATTCAGTATAACATATTGAAGGCTTTGCTTGGGTTTTTAAGACTGCCCAACAATAATTTCGTTTTCAAATTTAAGCACAAATGCATGGAACATTGCTACAATCTTCTCAAAAAAATCTATGAAAGTATTTTTGTCACTCCAACACTCTCTTTTAATGGAAATGTGATGCTTTAGATAGCGAAATGAATACTCTCCTTCTGAAAGAAAATACTTTAGCAAGAGGTATTTCTGTGGTGGAACACCAAAAAGTGGAGAATCCGTTTAAAGAAATCAAAGACAAAGACAATGATAACGATTTAAGAATCTCTATAGCCCATACCTGCTTCGAGATTACGAACATCCTTGCTCAGTCAGCATTTGATTTAAATGAGGTACTATTACTACTACTCATAAGATGAAATAAATAATGCTATTGGGATTGAATAGTTCGCACACCTGATCACACCGCTTTTCACTTTTCTGGATAGCACTTTCTGGGAACAACAACAATTAGATATTGATCTTTTCCATTCGTTAGTAACGGCAGCAAGAAAGACGTCCTCTCTGGAACATATCGGTAAAGAAATAAACTGATTCAAGGGTCATTTTTCATTGGTTATTATAGAATTCTATCTCATTGACAAAATAATCGAGTATCTTGATCATAATGCAAGCTATGCGCCAAAGTCCCCTATTAAAGTGTACAATAATAACCGCAATAAAGAAGTTAGAATCAAGGTGTTTCAACTTCTTGGAACCATATTTTCAAAAATTGGAAACTCATTTCTCTCGTTTTTGTTTTTGGAGGTAATAAAATCTTCGAACATTTGAGATTCTAAAGCGTCCTTTAGAAAGTTGTCCTCTCCTTCTTAAATAATCTTAACGAACCTGATGTCCTCGATAACAATGACCCAAGATTAAAAGAGGCCATTTATCGTGCTTATACGAAACTCTTGGTTCGAATCAGATCTTCAGGAAAGAATATCCTCCAAATTATCACCTGCATTTCTAAAGAAATCGCCACGAAGCTCTCCCAAAATAATTCTTTTGATCTTACAGAAAGTCTCGAGCTCCTCAAGGTTACCTTAGAAGGGTTACCTTCGTTTCCAAGTATTAATAGCTATTGCCGTTAATAACTGAGTAACACTGTTCGGTTTTACTATATAAGATGAAGCGAGTGTTCCTAAAGAGCCCATTCAAAATTTATTAAAAATCAGAGAGTATAGTAGACAAAACTCTGCCGTTGGAAAACTTATTACGAGCATTTTGAATTTGAAATGCTCACTCGATCCAGAAGAAAATGAAGTAAATGATCGCAAGAAAAACAAAGTGAATGGAGGTGACTTGGAACCAAAGCAATTTCTGTTCCTCTCCAGCATGATTGTTCAAATGATTTTGAAACACGATATTCAAGAAATTAGGAAAATGATAAATGACATCTCATTGCATTTTTCTGATGAGGACCACGCAGGATTCCTTGAATTTATTCGAGTAATACTACAACTTTGTTAATGTTGGTTAATATTTACTTGGACGCTTAGTACTCAATCGCTCTACAGAACTCAATAATCTTGAGAAAAGACATAAATACTCTGAATATTTGTGTGCCGTTCCTGATGAAAATAAAGGTACTCTATATACTCAAACCACAATGAATTTTGTTCTAAAACTCCAAAAAGGAACTCGTCGATCAAGCCCATTTCAAGACAGAAGCCATGAAAATTGCACTCTATACCCTCTATTCAACCAGCATGTCCTCGATTGTTCGGTAAACAATATCAATCCTCAGAATTGCTTATTGTTTTTTTTTGAGCAAGGCTCTGGAAAATACCGCAGTTGGGCAGTTATTTTATCGAAAAAGAAACCGAGCAGAAACATGTATATAAATTTTCTCTCTTGAAAGATAATAATTGATTCTATTTTTCAGACTTTGATTGTTCAACTGCAAAGTAATGACGAGAAAGAATTTACTGGCGAATATGTAAGGAAAAATTTCAGCAGTTTGCCAGAGGTCACGATTCTAAACAATCAAACTAATGAAGCGATATTAAAGGGATTAATCGAAGGGTTGCAAAGAGGACAGCAAAAAATTACAATGATTAAATTTGCTGAGGATTTTGATAAGATTATTGCTAATGGACCTGATGGTTACAACACGGGTAATTTTTATTTCGGGTGTTCTTCAATCTAATTATTTGTATTCGACTCATAGATACTGAGGGAGATTCCATTGAACTCGGTCGAATCGGGTCCCAACATTTGGGCAAAAGTTATTCACAAAAAAATATTGAGGAACAGAAGCCACTGCGACATGACGGTCGACAAACAAGCTTAGTGAATCTGGCTAAAATTGAGTCCAACCAGCGATCATTAACTAATCTCCATGAAGTACAAATTGGATTCGAAAACGACAAAAGAGAAAACGCAAATGTTGACGATAACTATCGCAATTCTTTCCAATTGAATCAATCATTCGATAAAGCTCTCGACGAAATGCAAAAAGCCGTAAAATAAATTTCTCAATTCAATGTTTTTTAAATTGGGTAACTTAGAAAATGAGAAAGAAAAATCTCGCGGAGCTGATCGATGCTTAAGCTACGCAAAAGCCGTAGTACATCATCAAGCAAGAAATAAGACATAGATGCATACCACACAAGCCATTCTTAATATTCCTTGATATTTTTATTTTTTTTTTACAAATGAAATCAGATTCCAAAAAATTCTCACTGCAAAAAATAGCCAAAAAGTTTTAGATTGCTGAAATATTTCTTACAGCCTCTTACGATCCAAAGTATGCAGCTGGTTACCTATTATTACTAGATTATTGAATTTTAATGTAGTTCACAGAGCAGCCTCTCTCTCTCACTCAAATAAAGCAAACAAAATTTTTTGTTATTTTCGATACCATGAAGACTAGGATCGTGATTAAAAAGCATTTATTTGGCGAGTCTCAAGAATCAATGACACTAGAATATAATGTGCTGTATGTTACAGTCTAGTAGCTTCAAAAATATATTGACGATAAACCCTTAATACTATTAAATGTCATCCTCTTCTTTTTTGATAACTTCTGGCTCAGGTGGGAAATATTCTGGATAAGCTTGTTTCAGCGTTTTGCCAAGTTTCTCACTCTTTGCATCAACTTTTAACTTTGGATACTTCTTCTTGAAAGTATTGTACCAAGTATTTGCGTTATCTCTTTCCTTTTTGCTGACAACGACAGTGTCTAAGGTTTTCACTTGGGGCAAGATTCCAATAGCAAAAATCCTGAAATTCGGCAATTGATCAATTGGATTTCCGTGCACCATGAACTTGCTTAATTGTTTTAGTTCCTTCAGTTTCTCAAGTTCTTCTAGATTTTTGATGTAATTAAAGTGCAGATAGAGAGATCTGAGCTGCTCAAATTTGGCTATTTCCTAAATGAAATTTAAAAAAAAAAGAAGAAAAGTAATGTTAATATTTTGGGAGAAAATAAGAAAATTTTTTTACCGGTGAAAGTTCTTCTAAATAGTTATGAGATAGATCGAGCCATAGAAGATTTTTCAAAGCATCGTGCATGACAGAGTCCAAGATCGTTGAAAAATTATTCAAACTCCTAGTTACAAAATTTTATTAGCTCATCCGAGGAGTCATGAACGAGATAACCAACCTGATTTGATTATATGAGAGGATGACTGCAGTAGTGACTAGATTGATTTTTAACTTCTTGTTTTGTTTGAATTTCCCGTCGTCAACAAGCATTTGTTTCCCAGCGGTGACTCCGATGGCCTATCCTCATTTGCAGTTTTCGAAAAATATGCAAGAATTACGCGTGTATTACTCGAATGCGGTGCTGAAATGTTATGCGCTGCAAGTATCATTGCGAGGCGTGGCTCGGGATTTAGATTGACATCGACAGCAATCTTCTTCGCAAGAGCCTGAGCATCATGCTGCTGTTTTTGTTCCTCTTCCTGTTTTGTTGTTTCTTCAGTACGGTTCTCCTCCCCTTCTTTTTTGTCTTCATCACCTGATTGGTTCTGGTTAGTGTTATTGCTTGCAGAGTTTTCAGCTTTCTTGGTTTCCTCTGTTTTTTGATCAGCTTGCTCCTAACATCCAAGTAATGAATAGTTTGCTTAGTTCCAACAGGCCATATATACTTCTTCCAAAGCTGCATCCTGTGTGTTTATAGGAATCGGTTTGCGAACACCTTTCCGTGGTTGAATGTAGACGATAGCTTATATGGATTTCAGAGACTGAAACAGAATATACTGTCTGATACCTGAGAGGTCTTTGATTTCCTTGAACGAAAAGTCAAGGGGTACTCCATCGAGAGATTGTTGTTCGATATATTCGGTTGGAATGCCACCTTTCTTTACGGTAGCAGGATTATTAGCAGGAGCAGGACTCTTATTCATGAAGAAATGCAACGATTCAGAAAATAAAATTTGGTTTTTTTAACAAACTAAACTTTCAAATACGTATCCGAAATATTCATAAAATCAAAGCAAAAAGATTATTGGCATTGAATTCCAACTTTGAAGTGAATTGGGCTGAAAAATAATGTTTGCATTCTTAGCAGTTTCAAGTTTCAACCAGCGTAACGGTTTCTTTACTTATATATAAATCGCCCCGAAGGAAATATCTATCCTCTTGGCCTTTTTTCACTAAAGAACCTTTTAGTATCTAATTAGAACTGTATTACAATCGAAAAAACTCTCAGTTTCGTCAAGCCTCGAACGGTCAACAAAAAACAACTTGAGTCAAAAGGGTAGTGCCTTTATTTGATAAGATATTTCATTTTTGATTTCCGAAGTGAAGCTGCAACAAATAAAAAAAACCAATTAAGGTAGAACGACAATGAGATTAACTCAGTCTTCAGCAGCTGTCTTCAGTTAGTTAGTTTTAAAGCGTCACAAATAATTAGAACACTTTCTTCATAGTCACTACAAAGTAGCAATTTTATTATTTTTTTCTCAAGAGAAAACTTCCATTGGAAAAATTATTTCACACTCTGGACTTGGAAGCTCGCGACTGAAAAGAATTTGAGACTTCAAAAGTGTCAAGAGCCTGCAAATTACGCTTATTTAGATAGTCAACAGGTATTAGATGCTTGAATATTTGAGCTTCTAACAATTCGAGACTCAATAATAGTTATATATATACTTAATTATCTAAATTCAATGAATATAAGAGGCTTCAAGAGATTTGAGAAAAAATTTTGGATTCAGCAATTCGAACTCCTTTCCTCTCTCTCTCAATCATCTAAGAAAATTTTTCGCTACACCACGACTTTTCGGGATATATCTGCACTTGAGTTCCTCTTGAAGAGGAATCTCTGCTCCGCTTCAATAGGCTAATTTTTTTGTTTAAAGAAAAATTAGTTAGGTGCGATTATTATTTATTATTTCACTCTTACTGATCACATCAGAAGTATGTGTGGCATCACCTTCTGCATCGCAGGGATACCTGCTACTGGGCTGAACTTCAATTTCGATCTGTTTAGTCTCTTCTACAAAAATCATTTCTTGTCATTAAACAAGAAAGCTGACACATTTGAGAAATATCTCGATCATGTCCTAAATAACAAATTGTTTATTGATGACTTCACTCTCGAAGATGTTTCATCGACAATAAATCAGCGAGGACCAGACTTTTCTTCAAATTTGACGCTTATTGGAGAGGCGCAACCTGAGGATGAAGAGCTTAAAACTCCGGAAAACTCATCTGCCAACCTGAATTTCAAATTTAGTAAGATCAATCCGAAAAAGGACGAGCCAATCTTTGCTTCAGCCAAAACGACACCGATGATTTCAATGTCCTCAAGTGTGCTAAATCTTCGTGGTGATCGCTACAGACCACATGAACAACCAATCTTCAATGAATCAACAGGCAATGCTCTTATGTATAATGGCGAATTATACGCCATTGACAAATCTCGATTGCAGACTTTAAAAGAAAAAAAAGGTTATTTGCTTGACACGGCTATTCTTCAACTTGAGAATTTCGATTTTTTCAAAAACGATGGTGCTCAGCTCTTTCAAGTGCTTGATAGTTTTTCTGCGGGTTATTCTAATTCAGGAGGCGACTTGAAATATGAAGATATATTCACTGATATCATTTCTGTTTTTGAGGGAGATTTCGCTCTTGTGTTTTTCGATCCAAAGCACCAAAAAATTGTATTTGGAAAAGACCCTTTTGGTAAAAGATCTTTGTTACTTGGTCTCAAGGAGAATGGGTTCTGTATCAGCTCATGTCCTCTCAACGCGAAATTAAGCAAGACAGATTTGATCAACGAGAAAGATGAAGCTGAGGAAGGAGATAGCGCTGGTCAAGAGAAACAACAGTCTGATAAATCTGATAGTGATAAATCAGCAAGTCCTGATAAACCAGCAGATGATCCAACGCGAAAACACAATGGACTCGTCAAAGATAGTCATAAAGAAGAGTTTTTGATAAAGAAGTACTCAAACGAATACTTCATCTCTTTGAATAAAAACTGGCTTGAACTTCCAGCTAACAACCTTTACTTCATGACGTTTCAATTCCCTACTAAAACTCGTTCACTTGCTACAATGATTACGCGAAAAGAAATATATGCTTTCAATTTTGAAGAGATTAAAGAACCTTGTTCATTTACAATGGAGGAATTGACGGATATAGTTCTGAAAAGAATGAGACAAAACATCCAGAATCTAATTCAGAATATCCATGGACTTAAAACATATTTTCAAGTGGGTAAAGATTCTTTAGAAACGATCGAAAAGAAAGCAGATGATGAAATTAAAATGATTGAGGAGGTAAAAACTGAGACAGCAGACCTGGAAGCTTTAAAAGCAAAGAAACGGACTACCTCATCAATTGCAGTGTTGTTCTCTGGAGGGTTGGATTCTACAATGATTGCTTGCTTAGTTCTGGAAATCTTACCAGAAGGAGAAAGGTAAAATGCACATCAGGTTACTAGGTTTATTATAATGACAATAAATTAGCATTGATTTGTTAAACATAAGCTTTAAAGATGACGCTCCTGATAGACAAACTGCCATCAAAGCCTATAAAATTCTCAAAAAGTAATATTTGGAAAGAGTCCACAGTAGGAGATCTCACTTTTCTTTGCCAGGTTACATCCGAAAAAGCAAATCAATCTGATCCTCATCGATAAGTCTGAGAAGGATACCGATTCAGTGGAACAGAAGATTCTTAATCTCATTTACCCCAAAATGAGTCATATGGATTTCAATATTGCTGCAGCCTTACATCTGGCTTCTCAAGGAGAAGGTCGAATTTGCAATGAAGATTCTGTCGATGTAAGCAAAGTATTTTTGCTCACCGAAACTAACATTGTGATTGTTTAGCTTAAGAAATTGCCCGAAACGAAAACGGGATCAAAAATTATATTGAGTGGTCTTGGGGCAGATGAAATCTTTGGTGGCTATTCTCGATACAGAGTGGCTTGGCTTCGAGGAGCTAAGAAGGAGCTTAGGGCCGAAATGAACTTTGGTAATATTGACTTTTCGATGCATCGTTTACTCACTTCAAATAGACCTTCAAAGGCTCTGGATCCGAAATCTAGGAAGAGATGATAGAAGCATGTCGTCAAATGGAATCGAGATTCGCTTCCCATTCTTAGACGTGAAGTTGGTCGAGATATCAGCACAAATAGATGAAGATGTTCTCACGAAATTTACACTTCCAAAAGGTGAAGGAGACAAACAGCTGTTGAGAAACTGCGCGCTTAAATTGGGGCTAGAGTAATGGACTTATTGCGATTATTACTCATAGCATAACCTAAAATAGGGAAGTCAGCCTATATAAGAAAAGAGCAATACAATTCGGAACGCGATTGGCAAAACTATCGAATTTGAAGGTATTTGGCAGTAACAGAAAAGCAAAAGGAACTTTTGAATATCAAAAAAAGAAATGAGCACAAAATTTTCATTTGTCAAGTCAAAATGTTTTCGAGCGCAGAAAGATGCTGCTCTCTTATTGTTTATGAAAGATAAGGTCAATATTAAGAACGAAAAAACGAACTTAAATATGTGAAGTTTTTGATCCAACAAAAAGAAAACATAGAGTTTTAAACAAAAAATAATACCTAACTCATCAAAGAAAGGGAGTCTTCAGGAGATTCTTTGGTTTTTGAAAAAGTCAGTTGAAAGATTTTACTTGGAATCGAAAGTATTGTAGTGTGTTCTCAAACTGTTTAATCCTTTAGTTTGCAACCAAGAACCATCATCAAACTCAACATCCAATAATCTATTTGAGGGCAGAAAGAAATAACTGTATAAGGCTGCAAAAGAAGAGGGGCCAAACAAAGAGTCCGAATAACTTCTTATAATATCAAAGTACCTCGATTTTCTTGCATACAAAATTTGTGAAGTATTGAGTTGCTATAAAACGTACAAAGCACGTTTACTTATTGACTGACTGGATTCTGAATTTCAACATTCTTATTTTCAAAAAACTTCGGCAATTGAATCATAAATTACTGTCTCACAAATTTTAACCCGAGTAAATTCAGAGAAATAGGACCATTATCGGGAAGAGATCTTGGGAGAAAGGCCATAATCAAGTCAATTAAATTTTGGAATCTTTATTAATGCTATGATTCGTTTTCACGGAGTTGCTTTCAGAAAAAAGTGTTGCACCTTGAACTTTGTTTCCAGAATACGTTCCCTCAAAACTTAAAGTTATCAAGATCATCTGACAGAGTTCGATATTGCTGGTAGCATTCTTTCTTTAGCTCTGCTCGGGGAATTCTAGCATTTAAATCTGCACGCAAGATGAAGTATGTCTGATTTTATTAGACAATTCATAGTCACTCTATTCGAAATTTTCCATATTAAAACTGTGCGCATGCACCAACTCTCATATAGCAAATCAGTCTCCAAACATTTCCATTTCCTTTTGAATAGTTCTCTTTTAAAAAAAAAAAGTTGAGAAATTCGAATTTTTCATTCACATTCTGATCTGCAATGAAAGAAACCTGTTGAGTCTCCTGCTGCTCTCGGTCTTCTAGGTTGCTGATGCATCTCCTGACTTCTCGAATTCACCTTTAGAAGCAATAGCTTTTTGATGCATTTCGATAATACTAGGTGCATCTCGGTGGAAAAGAAAAATCTGGACCAGAGTGTTGAACATGAATGTGGAGACCGCCTCGCCTTTGACGATTTTTTCTTATAAGAAGATGTATCCTCTTGCTATCATATAGCATCTTCATGCTTGTTTATTTATAATTAAATCTTAATTAGGTGGAAACATGATCGAAAGGAGGGAATCAAATTTCGCTAAGATGGAAGCTGGAAAAAATCATTTTTTGGGCTCCACTATCAGCGACAAGATGACTAGCGAATCTGATCATTGCGAGACACAAGAATTGAACAACGAAGAGATTTCAGATTCAGACACTCGAAAAAAAGTCAAAAAACAAAATGGTCTTTACAGTCCGAATGTTTTCGCGAAAAAATCAAAATTGACGGCTCTAGAAGTATTAACCTTTCTGAAGCAAGTTGTATCAGATCCAGATACTTTGTAAGCAAATCTTATTATTTATTTAGTTATCATTCTACTAGTGAAGCAACTTCTGAATCCTTCGAAAAGCTCGAACTCATCAGAGAATTTAAGCACCAGGAGCAAAAAATCGTATTGACTAAAGAAATTTTCGAAAGGTAAAATATTTTTAAGAGATTCCAACCTAATTTCAATAAAGGAAGCTTAAACCTCCCATCACGCCGGCTATATTTACGAAGAAAAATCTCCAGATAAAAATTCCAAAACCAACGACATCCTACTTGGTTGCATTTGAAAACTATCTAAACCTTATATGCCAGCATTATTACAAAGCCAATTTTCGTCCTGCTGAGATCACTATGAATGAAGAGAGCCAAAACTGTCTTAAAATCGGCGATGAATCCCCCGTAATCATAAATAAGCGACCAGGTCGGCCTGGACGAAAACCAAAAGCCAAGATTCAATCACAAAACGAAGAAGGGAAGGATGCTGATGCATGCTTGAAGGATTATGAAAAAGAAATAGAACTGGAAAAAACAGCGATGAGCAATTTCTCGATATTCTACATAGATGTACTTGATACGCTTGTTTCGCCATTGAAGAAAGATTATCCATTTGGTAATGATTTACTACTAGCCTTGGATCCCTTTCTGTGCTGTACTGACTTGATTTAATTTTCCTACTGCTCTGATGTCAAATAATTTACTGATGTTTCTTTTAGAAAAATGGGCTCCCAAGGAGATTGCTACTTTTGAATCGGCGATGTGCAAATATGGAAAGCAATTTTCATTTATCTCGTCACTCGTAACTATAAAATATTTTATTATTTGCTTGAAATGATTTCTTAGATCGGCACGAAGACTGTTGCAGAAGTGATCGAGTTTTATTTTTCTTGGAAAAATACATCACATTACAAGATTTGGAAATATCATAAAAATATCGAGAAAAAATTCGTCTATAACTCATGGCTCTAAACAGTTTTTGACGAAAGGCTGCTTTTGGCTGGATGGCTGGATAACTTCAAAGTTTGCTGCTATGACTATTTTGAATTGTTCCTTTAATTGTTTCTGCATATTTAAACTATAATGGTCGTATGGGATAGGTGGCTAGATTCCTTTATATTTATAATATATTGCCACCAGCTCGGAAATGATTTTCGATCTTGATTAGAGGGTATTTTGAGAAGTATTTATTCTACTTGAGGAAATCCAACTGAATCAGAAATTTTGAACTCTAATTGAATTACTTATTGTCAGGTATCCAATCTAATATTTTCTACGATAGAACCCGAGTGCGTTCTCAAATTGTTGAAAGAAAATTTTCCAACAAAACTGGACTTGTTTTGATTAGAACTTTTGTTCGAATTAGCAGTGTTTTCACTCACGATATCTACCCACCTAATAGGAGCTTTCTCTCACTTTCCAATTAGCAAAATTTCCCCCATTCGAAGACAATTTCAAAACTCCTGTAATTTCTAAATTTCAGATCAAAAATTTCGGCTTATATTTTTGGTTGGGTACTACTGCACTCATGAACATTTCTTGTTATTGCCGTTGCTTTGAGGGGTCCATTTAAAACAATGTGGAGAGAAGATATCTTTGAATCGTTAAATTGTATATTAAGATTATAAATTTTTCTGCCTAACTTTATGACAATATCTATATATATTATTATATCTCCCTGTAAATATCCTATTCTAATATAAATTCTTCGATTTGGCAATTTGCAAAGACCATCCCAGGACGTTCTTGACTCTTGGTAAGTTCTTCTAACAAACATTGATGAGTTACGATTGCATATCTTTTTTCCGGCCCTTGTTCCGCGACTATTCTTTTAATCGCGTCCTTTGCTTCTTGAGCTCTCTTTGCAAGCTTCTCAAGAGTTTCGAGTAGTTCAGGTCTAATTTTCAGTTTTGCCAAAACAAATTCACCAACTTTATTCGGTTCAGTAATTCCTAGTTCGTTCGCTTCTTGTAAAATTGAATCCGTCCAATTCTCTTCTTGGAGGCAGTCGAGGTACCAATATTCTGGTCTTTTAAGCTGATTAACCAGACTGAAGTCGACATGCTTAAATGTTCTTGTGAGCTCATAGAAATTGGACCCAATTTCTCCGGAACAAACAAGCTGTTCGGTCAACAATGGAACTGCAATAAATTTAGGATTCCCACAATTCTCCCGAAAAATGTTAGTAGCTGTGATAAGCGCACGCTTCAATGGGGAAACCAAAACAACATCATATGGTTTGCTTTTCAATTGCTCAAAAACAACTTGTGTTTGCTTTACTCCAACATCTGTTATTTCAGGATCAATCAGAATTGGATTGAACTGCGTTTTCTCGAATCCTTCTTCAGCCTCAGCTTCATTGAATTTAGACTGAGCATGACGTATGAGCGTCAAAGATAAGTAGTCGCTTCTATTCATGTTTTGAGTAAAAGTAGAAGTAGGATTGAAAAAAATTTTATTTTTAATTCTCAACAAGAACGCTCACAAATTTGGTTTACGAACCGATTAAGAAATTAATAAGTTACTATCATTGAGCACTTACATATGAAGGAAAATAACCTTCTACTACCTTTCATGCTATCAAACTGCCAACGGAGTACAGCGGGAAGATTCAATCAAAATAGACTGTCTACTTTGAAGCACTGAAATCATATGGAAAGTTCTTATATGTCGAATCGAAGAACTGGAAACACCTTAAGTTAAGCAACGATCTATTATCATCACTTTTATCTTTAGGAGGATTTCGATATACCTCTATATATATAACGCAAGCTCGCTGCTGGAGTGTTAAGTTAGGATATGGTACCACAAAAGGATAATTTAACAAATTTTTGTTGGAGGAGTTTATTAAGCTGAAGAAGAGCATTATTCATTCTCATTGTACTCATTGATGTATATTTCAACAAATCGCTTCTTCAAAGAATACCAATCAAATTCTCAATAAAAAAGAAATGACTACGCAAGAAGGACGAGTCAAAATAGGATTAAACAAGACGATTGCAACCCTAAATTAATTTGGGATAAATCTTATCAAAATGAATTGTAGAGCTATGAAAAGAATCTTATCTCCTGATTTTCTAACTCTTGTATCCAATTATATACCGAAAAGAACTTTTGCGCGGTCAGTGAAGAAGCCTTTAACTCAAAAATTTAGTCAAGTTAACAGCACAGACATCAATCCGTCCATATTTGAAGAAGTTGAAACAAGTTATCATGACTCACTTAAAGAAGATTCTTCTGGAAATAAAGTCCATCAGATGAAAAAGAACAAGGTGCGTCATCAACCAAAAGAAGACTCTGAAGCTCACCTTTCCGAGCTTGATATCCACCATAATGACATACTCGCTTGCAGAACTACCAAAGAGTTATTTCACATATATGAAAAAACCAAACGAAATCTGACCTTAAGAGACTGCGTTACAATCCTTAATCGCCTTACGAAGCTTTCCGCAAAGGAAGGCCTATCAAGAGGTAAGATAGTTGAGGATGAAAGAGTTCGCCATTTAATAACTCACCTCAAAACAAATTTTCACAATCTGAGTCGCTCATTGGAGTTGAGTCTCCTTATCAATTTGGTGAAATTGAAATATGAGGATCTTGAACTGATGAAAATGATGTTGGAGAGTGCAAAACACAAGAGTGAGGGCTTTAACCAAACGACATTAGCTTATCTCGTGTGGGCCCTTGCGAGATTTAAAATTAGAGATGAGGAATTTTTATGCTGGGCAGCAGAGAAGCTATTGGAAAAAGTAAGGAAGACTACTCGACCAACCTTATGTTAATTGTTTCTACCAAGCCTCATCTGAAAATAGATTCAGCTGCGAACGTTCTCTGGGGGATGAGCCAATTGAATTTTCCTCACCCACAATTGATTCAAAAGTTCTCAGATCAATTGGCAACGCAATTTGACAAAATCGAACCAAAGGTAATTTTTCAGCTTTAAGTTTGAAAAGATGCATCACAATCTTAGCTGACACCAATCATATTTCACACATTCAGCAGTTTCAGATTGAGAAATTATGAAATTTTAGAGGGTTTATCTGGAATTATTATTGAGAACATTCAGACTTTCTCAATAAGAAACATTGCGAACATTGTCACATATTGCAGCAGTCTTAATTATATTAATAACCGCTTGCTCGAAACATTAGAGCGCGAAATATTAAAACAGCTCAAGCCAAACATCAAATCAGAAGAGATAACCGCTGAGCCTGAAGAAAATGTGTATCAGGAGGATTTCGATAGTTTGGACGAAGGTATTACTACTCCCTTAAGCACATAATAACAAAAACAAAAAAAAAAGCATCTCAAGGAACTTTGGAGGAGAGGTTTGAAGAAATGAGAGATACTTTGCTAAATGGTTCCAATGAAGAGATAAACGCAATAGATATATCGCAGCTAATGGTCGGATTTTGTCGTGTAAAGATGATGAAATCCGAATTATTCGAAGTTCTGGAAGCTCATTTTTTGAAAAACATACAGAGAGCACCTCCAAAAAGTCTCATGCATTACAGTTTTGCTCACTCGATGCTCTGCACAGAAATTATGAGAAAGATCAAAAATGACAGCCAGGCCAGTCAGCAGCCAAATCGAAAAACAGTCAGGAATATCAAGTAAAAGCATATATGAGGATGTCACTAAATAATTATAGAAAGCATAATGAACAATTCTACGAGAGAGTTACACCTTTTATTCTCCGGAAGCTCAATGGTTTCAGTTCAGAAGAAGTCTTGTCTTTTCTCATGAGTGCTTCAAAACCACTCGTAACAAAACGCTCGATATGCAAACAGATTTTTAAAATTGGCCTTGATTCGATTTCCAAGCTTACTGCGAAGAAGGCTTCTGAGAATAAGGCTGATTTCCAAAAATTTTTAATTCTTTATCACGAGACTTTGACTAAATTCATTGTCAATAAGAGTCAAATTAGGTATTTCCTTTCTGTGAGATGGATGCTTATTTTTGGAAATAGTGAACTCAATCAAGAATATTCTAAGTTTGGCATCGATACCTCCAAGCTTAATCCGTCAGGCTCCTACGTTGAATCCCAAGCCGTGAGCCATGATCATGAAGAGTTACCAGAAGAAGAAGAGCGGAACGAGAAAATCAAAGCGGAAGAAGCAGCCCCAAGGAGCTCAAAGCAGTAGCAAATAGTGTGATTGGAAGATAGTTTTGTTGTTACATTCTTAGACTGACTTTTTTCATTAGTTTGAAATAGTAAAATCTTTATGGAGAGTTAAGCGAGAGGAGCTAGCCATTAAGAATAAGCTCGTATGTTTTCTTCCCGATGTAGAGTGAGGTCTGAGAACTTGAAAAATGAAAAATTGTTATTGCGGAGAATTTCACACTGCTAAATAAAAGTCATTGATTCAAATCGAGAGTGGATTCAGACTATCCTTTTGTTGGGATGTTGTTAGATGCTTCATAGAGAACAATTCAACTGTACAAAATACAAAACTATAATCATAATCATCTATGATCGATCACCTCTGAAAACAAACAAAAAAAAATCAATCAACCAACCAACTTTTAATGTGTTGCTATGAATCATTTCTTCTAAAAGCTGCCAGCAGAATTTGGAATGTCTCTTGAGCCACCGAAAATTAATTACAACAAGTCAAATTTCATCTTCTACCTTGGTAAATAAATATGCTACCAAGACTAAAATACAATATTAATTAAACCCTCTATTCTGAAGGTTATTGAAACTCAATAAATCTCAGGATATGTAGAACGATAGACTTTACATATATTACACCTTTCTGTTGGAAAAAATTAACAACACCACGATAAAATTACATTTTTCTTTTCCTGATGAAGTGGTGCTCCCCTTGCTTAGCAGGCTTTTCAGGTTGACATGTAGAAGGTTTATGGGAAATTGGAGTGCACAAAATTGGGGAATTTACACTGAGAGAATTTAATTTGGCTTTGAAGTCTCGAACTTGAAACCGAGCTGCTGAAACGAGTGATGTCTCCAAAGCTGTCTCTAGTCCCTAGATCTTTTGAGATCATGAGGCAGAAATCTTCAAAAGTGATTTTCCCTTTGTGCTTCGGGTCAGCTTCTGAAATCATCATTTCGATTTCTCCAACTGTGACGTCCTTTCCAGATCTTATGAGTGCTTGAGTAAGATTTTCAGCTGTGATGTAATCTGCATTCTCAGAACTGAAATGCTTGAATGCAGTCCAAAGTTTTTCTTTCGTCAGATACAGGCTTGTGTCCATAGCCCCAATAATAAACTCAGTATAATTGATGTTATCGTGAGGTTTTAGTTGGAGACGGGATAGCATACTTTCGATCTCTTTCGGCGTAAAAGTAAAGCCTAGCTCCTTCGCCACTCTATGAAAATCTTTAACAGAGATAATACCATGATGCTCATGATCGATGTGTTGGAAGACCTCACGCAGCTTTTTGATTTCTTCCTCAGTTGATAAGCTAACAATCGTATTCAGTATTTCTCTACTAAACCGCTTTTTTGCAGTGAAACCTTTTAAATTAGTGAGGACTTGAAGTGCGTCTTGTTGGCTTAGTTTGGGATGAGCGACTTGCTTCATCCAAGGATGATTTAATGCTTGAGCGGCAGTATATCTTTTTTCGGGATCGACCTCGAGAAGTTTGCGGATCAAATCTTTTGCGTGGGAGGAGATTTTTCCCCACTTTTTCCCTTCAAACGACAACTTCCCTCCGAGAATTTTTTCGAATATTTCATCATTGCTCTCACCATCAAAAGGAGGTTCTCCCCCTAATAGAACATAAATAATTACTCCAAGACTCCAGTAGTCGCAACGATGGTCATATGATTGCTTTAAAACTTCTGGAGCTACATAAATAGGAGTTCCAACAGGAGCTGTGAGTTTGACGCCGGGGGTAATGTTGCATGAGAGTCCAAAATCTATCAATTTGATCTCGGCCTTTGGACCTTCATCAACAAACAGGCAGTTTTCTAGCTTAATGTCTCTGTGCACGATCCCATTCTCGTGCAAATATTGGACAGCACTAAATAATTTCTCCATTACCAGTGAGCACTGCTGCTCATCCATCCCTTGGGAGATTGCTCTGTCAAGAAGATCTCCTCCACGGCAATATTCAGTAACGATATGGAAAAATCGATCATCTTCGTAGGTCTCATAAAAGCGGACAATATTAGGATGATCAATGCTCTTAAGGATCTCCAACTCTCTTTCCAATGCATACGACTCCAATTTGACTCGGTCTTTCGAGATAGTTTTCACAGCGAATGTCTTATCTAGCGATGTTCGCAGTTTTGCACATCTGACATTAGAAAAATGCCCATGACCTTCTCAGCAAACAGAGAGATTAGTCAAGAGATTTCAGAATGAGTAATTTGTTACCTATAATTTTAGGATCAACTTTATAGAAATCAAGAATGCTGCTTGATGCTAGTTTTTTGGGCTTTATGTGGTCCGTTTGAGAACTTGTTAAGGTTTTCGATGGAGAAGGTGAATATGTAGAAGCATTAAATTTCTCAGAGTCCACGACCTGTTCAATTTTCGTTTTTTCTTTGCATTGGCTTTTCTGAGTGAGAGCTTTTAGTTTGTGAGGAGCAGCAGCTTTCGCGGTGTCGAGATTATAAGTTAAACCACACTGATTTCCCATTTTTCTTTCAGTTTCCTAGGAGAATTTCAAGTTTTAAAGTAATTGTTGCAATGCAGCTTTATAGACAAGACACCCGAAAATAGAATTGCTACCCTTTATCTGCCTGAAAATTAACCAATGTTCTATATTATTGAACTTAACTGATGGAATGAATGCGGAATTAAATACAGTAGTCTTTCTTACCAGTTTGCTCGAAATTTCCAAGCGTTAGTGTTTTTTTTTTTTCAAATTTCCGATGAGAATTTTAAGACAAACTGATAAAAATTTAAGCGGTTTCGGACTTTAAGAAATTCTCTCGAATATTGCCCATCTAAGTTTTCTAAAGAATTAGCATAATTTCTCTCAGCCATCTTAAAATGTTGCAGAAACAGTATTTTCCGAACACCGAATTTTCGATGTGATAGCATTATAAGCGAGCTTTGCTTATTCAGAGGGTTGAGTGATTCCATTCATATTTTATCTGCCCGAAACTGTAATGAATCCATGATGCATAAACAGTTCAGGTAATTCAAAAAAAATTATTTTAAGAGTTTTTTTCGTTCGATGTTACTGCACTGAATGAAAAAAATTGATGAACCTATTTTTTATTCAGAAAATGCTATTCTACATCTTTTCACATTACATCCACCCATCCTGTCTGCGTTGAACTTGATTTCGTTCATAGTGTCGATATAATGTTCGGACTATTCCATTTTACACTATTTTTTCTTGAAATGTGAGCTTGCTTATCCGGATGCAGGCTTCACCCCTAAATAAAGATTCGATGTTTAGTCATGATAAGCATTACTTATGGGTTTCTTATAGTTCTTTAGCTGTTTTACTGTTGGTTCGCTTTAAGAGCAATTTTATATGAAAATTCTTTTCAACCAAAACTAAAAAGACAACCTTACCTCCTAACTTACACCACAAAATATAGTTGTAATCTTCACTCATCGACGCGATGTCCCTAGAGAGAATGCTCGGAGAATCGTGACAGTATTCATTAATCTCATTGCTCAAAATTTTTGGACGATATTTTCTAAAACACATTATACCTCATTGAACGTTGTAACCTTCGCTATGTGTTGGCATTTTTCCAAATTTTTTTCTCTCTTTCCCTTCTTCTCTTATCTAATTTCTTTTTCAAGGAGAAAAACTTTTTTCTTTCCATCTATTTGTCAACCAGGATGATGTTCTCAAATATTAGTTATAATGAGATATTCAATTTGTTCGATCTGCAAATGCTAGTAGAAATTAATGTTTTGTTAAGTTAATTTTCAATTCTTCCCTTCAAACTCGCTAACAAAGACGAAAAAGAATTTCCCAAAGTATTCTTCTATTCATTAAAATATTTTCCACACAATTATAGTAATGAGAGAGGCTTTCAGATAAATATGCCCGATATCAGACTGCCTTAAGCTGCATTGTATTTGGTTAAACACCTCAATATCTAAAATTAATTAAGAGAACGCTTATAATTTTATGAATCGAACTGACCATGACCATATCACTAAGAGTTTCGATGAATTCATAATATCTTGAGAAAGATAAAATTGATGCTAAAATAACTACTTTTGTTTGCTTTTTCCAATATTCAGTTCTACTTCAGTGTCCACTTCCCAATCGTGTTACTTTAAAATTATTTCATTACAAAATAGAAGTATCCTGAAAGAATTCGATCATGATAAGTCGGATTGGACTCAAACAAGTTCTTAGGAATTTAAACGCTGGCCGCAAGCTCCTCAAAATCCAGAACTCGAACATTTACTATGACTATAATGCTACAGTCACATCTGAACCTTGCCTTTACTATCTGAAAAAACAATTTTTTTCGAAGCAAAATACACACACCACCCAAGGTAACACCTTCATACCAATTCTTCTAACTAATACCCTCGATAGAGGCTCAAAAAGAACTTGAAAACATACTATCCACAATTCAAACTGAAGATGGAAAAAACATAATTGTAAATATTCCCAATCTCTCTTCGTTCCTAACAGATTTTGCTTATAGAACAGTGGGTTAGTTCAGAAAATTGACGTTCACGAAGGAGGGAAGGTTACAATTATGCTTAGGCTGGAGAAAAACTACACCAAGATAAAATCCCTGATTCAATTGAAACTTTCTGAAGCACCTTGGATATCAAATCTCGAAATAAAAATGGCACCAAAGGTAATGATTACGTATTAAGTTATGTATTTTTGGACTAATGTGGTGTGATTTACCTCTTCTACCTTGATCTTTCTTTTCTTCGATACCTCGAATATACGAGCTTATGCTAATCATCTTCCAAAAATAGGAGCAAGAAGTGAAATCAGAGAAAAAAGGAAATTTAAAAGATGTTAAAAAGATTATAGCCGTATCAAGTTGTAAAGGAGGAGTTGGAAAATCTACAGTAGCAGTAAATCTTGCATTCAGTCTTCAAAAACTCGGGAAAAAAGTCGGTATTTTCGATGCTGATATCTACGGACCGAGCTTGCCTACCCTTCTCGCCAGAGAGAACGAGTCTCTTCAAGCTTATGAAGATCGTCCAAAAGAGATTGCTCCAGTCATGTTTGAAGGCATCAAAGTAAATAAGATCACAGAATAGAAAAGGCAAAAACTACTTAAATTTATTTTTCAGGCGATGTCATATGGCTTTGCTGCTCGAGGAAGAAGAGCCGTTATGAGAGGACCAATGGTTTCAAGTCTTGTAAATCAGCTGGTATTTTCAACTGTGTGGGAAGATCTCGACTATTTGGTGGTCGATCTGCCTCCAGGTAACACAGTCAGCATAAAACTTTCGGAATTAAACCATTTGTGCAATTAGGAACTGGAGATATTCAGATAACTCTTTGTCAGGAGCTCAGATTTGATGCTGCAGTGATTGTAACAACACCTCAGAGACTCAGTTTTGTCGATGTCGTAAAAGGAATTGAAATGTTTGATGATTTGAGAGTTCCAACAATCTCAGTTGTGGAAAATATGGTAAATCCATTGCATCTTCAAACAAGTTAATTAACAATAACTCTCTAGGCACATTTCCAATGCGAAAAATGCAATCATATTAATCATCCCTTTGGTCCAGGATATATGAATATGCTGAAAAATCAATTTGGAATCCAAGTAAAACATATTGCTTCATCGGAGTCCTAACTTTATCTCTAGACGTCAATAGCAATTCCTATGATGTCCGATATTGCTAAATTCAGCGATTTGGGAGCACCTGTTGTCTTAGCTGTTCCTGAAGAACATACGATCAGCAAATTATATGCGCAACTCGCAAAATCAGTCGACGAAGAAGTTGCAAAGCTTTCTGGCCAGGTTCCACAAGTTAAATTTGAAGCAGGTTCTTCTTGCTTGATTATTCGTGATGAAAACGGAACCGAAAAGAAAATCAAGGCCTCTGAACTTCGAAAGAAATGCAATTGTGCTCTCTGCATTGATGAGTTTACTGGCAAAAAGCTGTTAAAAGAAAATGAAATCAAAGATGACGTCTTTCCAACAAAGATGGAGCCGAAAGGAAACTATGCAGTCGCAATAGTGTGGAGTGATGGACACAGGTCTTCAATTTACCCATATAAACGACTGCTCTCCGACGAAATTCCTGCCCATGATAAAAATTGAAACCTGCTCAATCAAAGTACATTTCATATGTGAATAATCCATTCTTTCTCTCAGTTTCATGCGAATGATTTACAAATCGAAACTTTTAAGATAAAAAATGAAGCTCAAATTATAGAACAAATAACAACTTAATTTCGAAAATTTGATGATGTTGAGTGATACCGCTCCTGACAAACTATTCTTCGCAGCTCTCTTTTTTCCATAAATATCTGATTAATATATATGTAATAAACGAGTGAATTTTAAGCTCAGATATTTCTTTTTTTATCGAAGAGAATAACTTTTCTTTATATCATTCATGGGTGACATAGAGGCAAAAACTCTTGAAATTCTGAATACTGTGCTTCAGCAAATTTTGTTGACACGCCCACTTGAGATCTTCTCATACTTAGCACCTCAGATTAAAAATAATAAATTTCGAACATAGAAAATGATAAAGAATTTGACCAAGGCGGTGACTGGAGCTGCCAAACGACAATGGCTCTTGTCAATAGGCAGAGCTTCCCAAGAATTTCAATTGTATTCAGGGCTTAGATATCATTTTTCCTCAGATCCAAATCAGCAGAAGCCTCCTAAAGGTTTTGCCTTCTTGCTCTCTCTCTACAATAGTAGATAACACTCTTCTGCAAATAGGCTTTGAGAAATTCAAAAGAAACTCTCATGCTAAGAAAGAACAACGTCCCACAGCTGCAGAAACCTCTGAGAAAAAGCTGAAAGAAGAGACTGAAACGGCAGAAAAGGCTGAGAAGAAAGAAAGTATTTCATAATGAAGTCAATAATATTGATTTGCAGCAGGCCCAAAGAGGGAGCAATCCTTTGATGAAGAGCCAAAAAAGCAAAAGCTCGCAAAAGAAACATTGAGAGACAAAGGAAAAGAAGATGAAGAACAAGAAGAAAAAGAAGCTGAAGAGCAAGAAGAAAGAGAAAGCGAAAAGGAAAAGGAAAAGGAAAAGGAAAAAGAAAAAGAAAAAATACGTGAAGACACTAACAAAGGCTCACAGCTTGGAGCAGATTTTTTCAAAAAATTTGATGCAAATAAGTTGAAAGACTTCTTCGACCCAAATAAAAATCCTAACTTCAAATGGCTCGCCTTGCTGGGAGTTGGCTCAGTAGGGTTAGCTGCTTATTACCTTCTGAAAAGCGATGAATCGATTTCGCATCAAGTAAAATCCGCATTGTTTTTATTGGTTTTGTGCAATGATATATCATTCAAAAATAGGAATTTCTCGAACTTCTTCAAAACAATTCAGTGACTGGTATATCTGTATCTAAATCATTACAAGGCGATGATTGCAGAATTGTTGCTCACATCACTGCAATAAAAAATGGAGAAACACTAAATTATCGCTTGGAACTTGGCAATTTGGACAATTTTGTTAAATCCACGGAGGAGTTCCAGAAAGAAATGGGCAAAGAACCAAGCCAATTCCTACCAATTGAGATTTACTACGACAACAACAGAGCTGAGTTAATAAATAAGATACTGAAAACAGTTTCGATGCTAGTTCTCGGAGGGCTAATGTTCAGAGCATTCCAGTCTGTCAGAGCGGGGCTTGGACAAAACCGGGGCTCAAATGTTGGGGGCGATATTTTTGGTTTTGGTAACTTGCAGCCAGTATTCGCTCTCTGATTGGTTTTGGATGTTTTTAGGAAAATCGGATGTGAAAGTGTTTGGGATTGATAGCCAAATCAAGGTGAAATTCAGAGACGTGGCTGGATTGGATGAAGCTAAGGTTGAGCTGATGGAGTTTGTGGAATTTTTGAAGAAGCCAAGGAAATACAAAGATTTAGGTGCTAAAATACCAAGAGGTGCTCTTTTGAATGGCCCTCCGGGTACTGGAAAAACCTTATTGGCTAAAGTACATCCAAACTGAGTGGGTTCCTGAAATAACACTTACTTTCTACCTAGGCTACTGCTGGAGAGGCTGGTGTGCCGTTCTTTTATATTTCAGGCTCTGATTTTGTTGAAATGTTTGTTGGTGTTGGCGCTGCTCGTGTTAGAGGTCTACATTTTTAATAAAACCTGGACTTCATTTCAGACAATTACTAGACCTATTCAACCAAGCGAAGCAAAACGCTCCCTCAATCATTTTCATTGACGAAATAGATGCAGTCGGAAGAAAAAGAGACTGTAATAAACAATTCGAGACCTGTGTCAACAACAATAACACATTATGACAGCTGTTTTAGGAAGAAGCGATGAAAGAGATAACACTCTGAACCAGCTGCTGGTAGAAATGGATGGATTTGGAACTAGCACAAATGTTATCGTTTTAGCAGGTATTAACTTCGGATGTCTCTCATTACTAGCGGCTAATTCCCAAAAATTTAGCTACCAATCGAAAGGAGTTATTAGATCCAGCACTGACACGACCAGGGCGATTCGATAGAAGCATCGAAGTCGACTTACCTGATTTGGATGGACGAAAAGAGATATTCTTGGTTCATTTGAAGCCACTAAAACTTGATCCTTCAAAAACCAACGAAGAATATGCAAAACGACTTGCTACATTGACTCCAGGATTTAGTGGGGCCGATATTGCAAATTTGTGCAATGAAGCAGCAATCATTGCTGTAAGAAAGGGGAAAAAATTAATTTCCACCGAAGATTTTGAAATGGCCTCGGAGAGAATACTCGCAGGGTTAGAAAAGAAGAGAATAGTCTCTGAAGAAGAGAGAAAAACTGTTGCAGTTCACGAGTCCGGTCATGCTGTGGTTTCATGGTTCTTGGAAGGCGGGCAACCCCTTTTAAAAGTAATTTTCTTATAAATTATCTTTTGAATAATCTGGAATACTCAACAAATAGCTAACAATTATTCCAAGATCAAAAGGATCACTTGGTTTTGCCCAATATTTACCAAATGAGACCTCCAACGATACAAAAGAGGAATTATTAGACCGTATTTGCTGCATTTTAGGAGGAAGATGTTCAGAAGAATTATTTAATAAAAGGGTATTTAAGTGAAAATCTATGTATTGTGCCAATTTAACCTTGTAGGTTACTACTGGAGCTTATGACGATTTGCAAAAAGCCTACAATATTGCTTATATGATTGTTACGAAATTGGGCATGAGCAAAAAACTTGGCTACATCAGTATTCCTGAGAGCGAATATGTGAAAAAAGAAAGTGAAAAAACAAGCAAGGTCTTCTTTCCTTCTTTTCTCAGTTGATCTTTTATGATGATTGCGATAGCTTATTGATGAAGAAATCAGAGCAATCATAGAAGAGTGCACAGCAAGAACAAGAGAACTTGTGTTGAATCATAGAGAGCATATACAAAAGTATAGCGTTTCAAACTAATTAATTGAGAATTAACCCGTCTCAACGAATAGATTATCAGACAAATTGCTTGAATTGGAAACTTTAGATCTGAAGCAGATTACGGAAATTTTAGGAGAGAGGCCCTTCGCTCCAAAAGCCAGTTTTAAAGCCTACCTCGAAATCAAGGGAGAAATTGAGGCTGAAAAGCAAGAAAAAGCTGCTGAGCCTCAACAATCAGAAGAAAAAAGCGAGGAAAAAAAAGAGGAAAATAAAGATGCCCAAGACCAACCGAACAATCCAAGCTCTTAATTCTGAGGAAAACACTCATAATTGAAGCTAGACTTTTTAAATGGCATCAGCTATTCCTTTCATTGTAAATATTACCCTTAGCCGATTTTAGATAGTTGGTAATGCTTTGCTCTGAATTTAGTAATGTTTTGCTTCATACATAAAAGGTAATCTTTTGACATTTATCAATGAGAGATTAAAAGTTGTACTAAAACCGGATCATTAGGAGGAAACGTTGTGGTTTCTTACAATTTTGTTATTTATTAGTTGTAGCAGTTTTTTTTTTGTTTGACCGCGTAAAAAGAGGAAAGTATGAATAATTTTAATTTTTTTTCATTTTTCAAAGTATTCATTCGTGCGAATTGTAGGTGATAAATGTAGCTACCAGTCGTCGGATCGAATATTTGTCATTCATTATTCAATGTCATATCAGTTTTAATCAGAATAAAAAAGTTAGTGACCTTTTTTCCGTAAGAAAGGTAGCATTTTAGCTAGCTGCTTTTTGTAGGAATGGTGGCTGCTTGTGCATTTCAGATTTCGCCAAATCGAGCCTGAATCCTGGAACTTTTTGCACAGTTGGAAATGGCTGCTGTTGTTGCTGTTGAAGCAGTGGATTAATGGTATTTGCTTGAATTCCTGTTACTCCAGCATTTGTAGCTGCAGTTGTAGTGGTCTTCTTTTTAGTCACTTTTCCGCCAGCTGTTTTCGCGGTCTGCTCAACAACGTCTTTTTTCGGAGCTTTGAGTTGGTTCTGCTGACTTTCAGGAAGAGTTTGACTCTGGCTCAGTGTGGTCTGTTGAACAACTCCACTATCACCAAGAAGAATAGTCTCATCGATGGCATAAATGGTTTCTTGAGGATTGTCTTCATAGATTTTGTTTATCTTTTTGCTCTTGAGAATTGACCTTGCGAGAGGATTTCCTTTTTCGGCTGCTTGAGCAAAAATATTGATGGCTTCATTCGGATCTTTCTTGACATGCACGCCCTTTGATAGAGTATATTAAATGGCGAGATCATGAATAAAGGATTACCTTTTCATACATAAGACCTAGGTTGAGCATCGCTTTTGTATTTCCTAACTGAGATGCTCTTGAAAACATTTCGAACGCTTTTTTATGGTCGGGAGGAACAACCTCATTGCCTTCTTCATACATGATACTATTTCAAAACAATTAAAGTCCTTCTTCGAGTATAACCTACCCTAGATTATTAATCGCTTCAGCATCATTCTTTTCTGCTGCCCTTAAATATGCTTCCATTGCAAACTGCTTGTCAGGCCTCTCCAAACCGAGTCCATAATTGTAGAGGTTACCAAGTTTCGTCCAAGCCTTGACATGATTAAGTTTCGCAGGCCCCCTTTCAAATTCAAAAATTTTTATGCCGACATCGAGAAGGGGAGTTACTGATAATATTTTATAGCTAAACGATAATCTTTATCAACTCCAAGCCCATGTTCATAGACAAATCCAAGGTAATAAAAAGCTAATGCATTTCCTGGATCATAGAATGTAACCTCTCTTAATAGAGTCACTGCAAGCGCATAGTCTTCGTCACGATTCGTAGAGCTCGCATCTTTAAGAATAAAATAGGCCAGATTGAACTTGGCTTCTAAATCGCCTTTATCTGCCGCAGACTGGAACAACCTAATTTCGATCATAACTATAGACTGTAGGAATGTACATCTTACTCTCGGGCCTTCTTAAGGTCCTGAGGTACACCGTGTCCTTTCTCATAGCAGCAGCCTAAATTTGCCATCGCTTTTGGATGGCCTTGCTCTGCAGCATGTCTGAAGCGTAAGGCGGCCTCTTGATAGTTGGTTCCTTTGATTTTTTCTTGCATTTTCTGAGTATAGTATAGCATTCCAATGTTATTAATAGCTCTTGGATGCCCTTTATCTTCAGCTTTTGAGTATAACTCATATGCTTCTTCAAGACTTTTCTCGACGTGTATTCCATTTTCGTACATGTATCCTAAGTCTGTGAGTGCTTCCAAATGCTCTTTTTGTGCGGCCTTCATGTAAAATTCTACTGCTCTTGTATAATTCGGACCTGTCGCTCCTTCTTCTGCAATAATCCCTTTCTATTTTTATTTTTTTTTTGAGGAAGCGTTAATGAAATTCTCAAAAATTGCAAGTCAATACCTCATACAACTGACCCATTCTGTAATATCCTTCAGGGTCTTGGACGTGAGCAGATCTCTCATAATATTGAAGAGCCATCTCAAGATCCTTTTTAACTCCTATGCCTTCCAAATACATGTAGCCAAGCAAATTCGTCGCTTGCACCTCTCCTTGCTTGTGCAGTTCTTTCAGAATACTAAGGGCCTTTATGTAGTTAGGAGGGACTCCAAAGCCATAGAGATAGCGATGAGCTTCAGACAATGGATCAAGCTCTTGTTGGATAACAATTTGCTGGTTGGGCTGTGGCTCCGGGATTATTTCTTTCTCTTCTTTGGGAATAAAGTCTTTAATATTTTTCGCTATCAACGCTCTAATCTTGTCCTCGCTAGGTGGGACTTCAACCCTAACTTCTCTAATAATTTCTCCAGTGGGCAATTGGATCTCAAGTGGCTCATAAAAATGCAAATCTTTCAAACTGGCATCATATCGAGCGAGCTCGTTCAATGTTTCTCTGACTTGCTTTTCTATGCTATCATAAAAAATTTTTGAAAAAAACTATTCTCTGATTGTCTTTTTCATACTTTCCTTTTCCACAAAAACCTGCCTTGCTCAGTTCTTGTAGTCGAGATCCGAGCTCATTCAAAACATTATCGTAGTTTGTAAGCCTTTCATTTAAGAACGGGTTAATGCGAATAGATAAATTTTTGCCGATCCTCATTAGATTATTCAAATTTGCCTGTAACACATCAGCATTTATCATGCCAAACCAAACTAAGTTAGAGTATACCTTAAATAGAGTCATTTTTTCAACGATTTCAGTTTTAAGTTTCGTTTTTATGTTTTTCTTCGACGTGATTCCTCGAGAGATCTCATCTAGAAATTTAACTAAGGTAAGAGTGCCCATGATATCAAGGAAATATTACCAAAGCTCACATCGAGTTTTTTCAACGAAGCAAGATATTCTTGCTCTTGAACAGCATTATTCGCATACGATATCTTTTTCTGCTGCGCTTGAGCTGCTTCTGCTTGCTTTCCTTTTGCAGTGCTATCTATCTCGTTCTGCTGCTTTTTTTTGGGTTCGGTAACTAGTCAATGATTTCAAATAGGTTCGAGAGACAGGATGTGTTTGAATGTCACCTTGGTTCATATTCTGAATTCTTTTCTTGAATAAACAATTAAAATTATTCAAAATGATATTATCGGTCAAATATCAGATGAGAATTAGTTGTTTAAACAGACCGTTTACAGCAAAATGTTTGAAATCTTGGCTGCAAGAGTACTAGGAGAAAGATAACACCTTGGAAACCTTGAAGCTCGAATGTCCAATTTATAAGCATCAGTATCAATTTTGAAAAGTAATTGAAAAAATAAGATATCTTTTCTTTAAAAAATCAATTTTTACTTTAAAATAGCAGAAATTTTAAAAGGTTGCCTATGGTAAGTGAGACGGACAAAATCGCCTAGACGATTCATGAGAACTGTTTTTTAAATTTTATTTTCATGAGATACTTTAAAGAAATAAGATGAATTAATATTAAGGGTTGCAAAATATGCAATTCTATTCATACTCCGAATCAAAATCGAAGCAACAACAACAAATTTTATTTGCCGCTGATTGATTTTCAAAGAGAAATATAGAAAGGCAAGCTATCAAAGTAATTATTGTATTGAGTGTTTTTCATCCATACACAAGGTACGCCATAATTTTCTCGAAAGGCCGTGTTCGTCGAGTCGAGAAAAGATTTTTTATTTAGAGGAACAGTTTCTGGCTGAGGACGTTCTATGATTTTAAGAATTTGCCGATATTGATCTTGAGTAATGCTTGCTTGCATCTTTTTTCCCCTTAAGTGGAGAATTAGACAACCTTCAGTTCTATCGTCTCTCTCGAGAATATTGTCTTCATCATTATATTTCTGTGCTGAAGCTTTCTCAATATCTTGCTTTACATGGCATTGTTTGGTCAAATTAGGGTTATGATTACGCATGACAGTTTTTCAATTCTTCTAAAGTTTGTTTCACTGCTGCAAGAGGTGATCTTGACTTCTTAATTTTCTTTATCACTTGATCAGTTTCTTCCCTTTTGGAAGATGCATATCTGCTCTTATTGTTGAGGACATGCTTATCTCCAGTCATTCTCGTAAGCCAGTCCGGAAGCGCTTCCATTTTGTGTTTCAATTTTCTCAATATTCTATTAGTTTGAGATGCAAGTTCACTTTGCGAGCCGTTTAATTTTGAGAGGCCTATATCGCCTTGCTTAAGGAAACAACTGGATTCATTCCGGCTGAAATTCATATTTTTCAGTCGTTTTCTTGAAGTTGGTGTTATCTTCTCAATTTGGCCATTGCACCTCTTCTCTATTTTCAACTCTGATTTATGATCAGGAATGGTCTCTTTTTTCGTACTTAACTCAAACTTGTGAGTAATTCTACTGTCTCCAGCACGGTGAGTTTCTTGGGATATGTTCTTCTTCAAGATTAGCAAATTTTCCTCAAGCTCAAAGCTTTTAGATTGAGAGTTGTGGAGGCTGGCCTGTGCAACTTTCCTCTCTCTTTTCCTAGATTCATTAGTGCAGTCTTTCAATATGTTTTGGAGAAGCACTCCTGCTTCTTGTTCATCTTGAATCAGAATAGGGTCAGATTGGATGAGACTGAGTAAATTTTTAGAAAGCTTAACAAGGCCAACTTTAGGAGAAGCGGTAGTTATTAGAGGTTCTTCTTTTAGATCGCATTTACTTCGGTCGTAAGTACTTTGAAAGTACTTTATTGGACTTTGCAAACTATCTAACTCTGGCACCAACTGTTTGGCTTTATTAAGTTCCTCCGCTCAGATGTTCCCTAGATGAGCAACAGAAGACGTCCTTTTTCTTACTTCTGGCCGAGTATTTGAAGATTTTGACCGATGAGCTTCTGGTGCTCTCGCTTGGAAGCACAATTTAGCTTGTGGGTCTGCCTGTTGCGCACTGCAATACTGACTCCGCGAAAGAAATGGAGTTTCGCCAGCTATGGTTATTTCTCCTCGCAAAATTTGTTGACATTGGCATTGGAGTGTAAACCACGCGAGTGTCTTATACCATTTTATTTTCATGAGTAAGCTAAATATTGTAGGGATTATGTGATTGAGAGCAGACTGGAATTTGCTGAGGTAGCTGGTTAAAGATCTCAGGATAGCCCATACCTTTCAGAAAATTTCTTTCCTAACAATTTAAATTAATCTCTGACTTCAACAGTAATGATCCAATTAAACAAATCCATCTTTTTGCATTAGATACCAAATTATTCGGGTCTGCATGTCTGGTTTAAAAAATCTGAAAGCTTATAATATCAAGTCCGTTAAATGCATTTAGCACAAACCTAAGAGTTTTGAGTTTCGTAATTTTCATTTTCTTAGAGTATAAACAGTGTCTTTTTTAGATATTGAAGTAATAAATTCCATGGTAAAAACGACGATTTGGAACACAAAAAAGACTGATACCCGGATAATGGTAGAAATTAAGATTATGCTTGCCAATATTGTAAAAAGATTAAAAAATAAACTTAGATATTCCAGGTTTGGCAGTATCTGACTGTTGAATTTTACATGAAAGCAATGCCTCATTTCGGTAAACAAAAAAAAAACAAAGAAGGGAAATTTGTAGTTAAACACTCTCGCATTTTTATCATGATTTTTTATCAGAAATTTTAGAAAGAACGAAATGCATTCATTATATCGACAGCAAATACTGGGTGTTATAGATATTGTTTTGTTATTTCTTTGATTTTCTGTTTGAAATCTTCATCAATTTTCGCTTTTTCGCTCAGAACTTGCTCGATGGATTTCGTGTGAGTGGTCTTAAGTTCCAACAAACTTGCATTTAATGATGCTTTGACAGCTTTCTGATATTTATAATATTTAGATGAGGAAAAAACAAAAGCCTATAAATTACTTCTTCTTCAGCCATTTTTTTCACTTTTTCTGCCAATTTACTAGCTACTTCTTTAGCTGCAATGAAAAGTTTGAATGAGATGCTTATCCACGTTTGAGATGGTACCTTCAGCCTGCGCTTCGTCAAGTTTGGTTAAAGTTTGCTTTGTTTCTAAAAGCGAGGCTATTTTCTGCCTGTTTTGGAAGGAAAATAAGTATATATCAGTCAACTTTTCTGTAAATTCCTCGCTTTCTAATGATGAAAAAATAGAATTATTTCGCAAATCCGAGATTACGAAAATCATTTGCAAACCGCGCAATGAACTTGTTCAGTGTTTCCACTCTAGTTTCCATCCTCTGTGCACTTTTTGGCAAACCCTCTATCATTTGGCTAACCGCAACAGATATAGTGAGTAGTGATAAAGCTGATAGAGTGCGATTAAGCTTCCAATAAAATTATTGAAAGAACTTCGGGGCTTTGATTGAAAAATTCTATGATAACCTGAATTCTGCCGAATCTTTTCTAAACTTTTTCGCTTTCTAAATGAGGGGCGCAGATTAACGGGAATTTTTTTTTTTTATTGTTCCTATTGGGCTCTTACCGCTTCCCAGCCCTGGCTATTCGGAGATAGCTAGATAGAATAGCAGCATAGGTTCAGAATAAAACATCTATTACTTGGCCTCTTAATAACCCAAAGAGTTATTATTCCACAAAATCAAAAAAACTTTTTTCAAGATTTAATCAGTCGCTATACTGAAGTCAGCCAAGAGGCCAGCTAATAGCTGCTTTATTCTGAATCTACGCTATTAGTTCTATTTAGATATCTCTTAGATATAATATCATTATACAAGTTTGCAGAGCTATAAGTACCCAAAGGCAAAATTCTCAAAAACAAATTCCGTTAGCCGCCGCCGTCTTCAATAGGGTATAAAGAAAAAAGCATGAAGACCTAATTTCTCTATAAATTCTTTAGTATTAACCATTACACAACCTTCTCATGGCACAGACTGCAACACAAACCCTAAACTTATTTTATCGTTTTTTTAGTTGACCTTCAATTCTAACTTGAAAAAATTTCCTTTACAACTACATCATTCTTAACTTTAAGTTGGTCACCACTCCATTGTTGAGTTATGTTAGTCTTCTCTCCCTTTCTCTCTGAAACCGCGTCTATGATACGACTGCAACGATATGTGTTTGCAAAAGAAAATTAATATGAAAATAAATTACTAATGAATTCTTCTTTTTTTGCACAAATTAACTCAAAGCTCTAGGGACAGCTTATGCTAAAAGCTAAAAGTTGATAAGACAATAATATTAGGGATTAAATTTCGTAAAGCAAATAAATTACTTGATTTAGATCTCTCTCACAAAATCGGAAACTTATTCAAAGTTAAGTAAGTCGAGTCACTTAAATTACTTGAGAAATTGTGAAATTAGTTTCAGTACAATTAAGCTCAAATAGTTTATTCACGCATGCAGCACGAATGACCTTCTCGTCTCGTGAAAGTGGCGTTGTCTTTATTTTGATGTGCTTTGCTATGCAGATTGACCTTTTAATATAAACTAAACATATTTATTTTTACCAGCGTCAAGCAAGTGGCCAATTTTTCACCTCGCGTTTCTCTGGTAGTTGCTTTCATAGATAATTACTTTGATTTAAAAATCTACTCATTTTATTTATGTTAGTTGAAATTATGAACAACTCCCTCCTCAATTCCCAAGTCCGTACTGACGCTTTTATCTTATATCGACATTTTATGAAAGAGTTTTATAAGAAAGGTGAGCTAGCAGCAAGAGCTCGCACCATATGATCATCTTCTGCAATTCGGAAGGGAAAAATTTATGCATTTCAAATTGTAGCCCTATTACCTCGTCTATTCTTTGATTTTGACTCTGAGTTATTTGTGAAAACAAAAATTCCAGGATATCGAATTTAGATTTATTTCTTATTGTCAAACAATGGAAAAACTACCCACAGATGAAGTCGCCGAAACAAAAAGCGGAGACAAGCAAGCCAACAAAGATTTTATCACTGGTGCGAATTAAATATCAACTTTCTAAGATTCTAAAGGAAATTATAGGGTCTCTCAGAGAAGAAGATGTTGGAATTACGGAGTTCGTTAGTCCAGGAGACCAATTCCAAGGGACAATCAAATATAGGTAGTCATTTCAAACCATCCCTATGGCCTAACAGCAATCAGATTTACAGATTTCCTGGTCAATGAAATTGATCTCGATAAAAATATCGTTTGGCCTCCTATCATTGATAAAAACCTCATGAAACAAAGAGTTGAAGAGGCAAAAGCCAAAGCGATTAGGGACAAACAAGAACAAACTAAAGAAGTCAAAATCACCCCAGAAAAAGAGACTGAAATTCTGAATTTATTGGGTGCGGATGAAAAAGCTAAATTAATGAAGTTCATTGACGACTACAATATGTAAATAACAAACTCTTCTTCTTGCTTATTTCCTTTGAACCATGATAGAAACCCAAAAAACCCCTCATTACAGCTTGACTTGATCAGTCCTGAAGACAAAGATAAGAGAAGGATGGTGCACAGTCTTCTGAAGGGATTATCAGAAGATTTTTCTTCAGAGACAGTAACATATCCTCTTCTTTTTTCTGTTGTTTATGTTGGCTTTCTTAAAGGTAAAAAAAGAAAATCAGACTATGATCCAAGTATTCTTGAAAAGTAAAAAACCTGCCAATTTGCCAAAATCATCTATTCTCTCTTTGCTACTCATTTTAAGATAGTTCGAATAAAAAAAGAAGATACACTGAAATCCCTCAGCCTGAAAAATATTTAAAGTTCACTCTTTTTAAAACGAATCTCGATACCATGAATGCAATCGCTCTTCTTGCAAAAATGACGCATAAAAAGCCAAACCATTTCAGCGCGGCAGGCAATAAAGTACAGAACAAAATATAGCTCACCTGAAGCAATTTGGTCTACGGAATTTTTTAGGATAAAAGAGGAGTTACTACACAAAAAATTTCAGCCTTTCGGCTTTTTGCAGAAGAATTGGATGCGCTTCAACTGAGAGAGTAAATAAGTCATAATAAGAGTCGCAAGAGCTAACAAATTTCAAAGGAATTGGCATGACAATATGCAGATTGGAGATTATGCCTATTCAAAAACTGAAGTGAGAATGGGTGATTTATATGGCAATAGATTCTCTCTTGCTCTAAGATTTATTGACAAAGAGAAAATCCCTGTAATCGAGAAAAGTAAAAAAAAAAATAAAATCTCTCGAATTTTGCAATCTAATTTTTGCTATTTCATCGGATAAGATTTGAAGGAACTTAAAGAGCGAGGATTCTTAAATTACTTTGGAATGCAAAGATTTGGTGTTAGCAACGTAACAATCAATCCTAATGGAAAACTGAAAGTAAACACGCCATCAATTTAAATTAGGTTCCAACCCATTATATTGGTCGTGCCATTATCAAAAATGACTGGAAAAAAGCTTTTGATCTCATAATGGCCCAAACAACAAGAAATGAAGCAGTGGATCAGATGAAAAAGTATCGATAGCACAGTTTTGCAAATGTTAATCGCAGCCTTAGGGAATTTTTGGAGGATTACGACTGTCAGAAACTTCTTAAAAAATTGCCCTACAAATATGTATTTATCACTAACGGCTTTTGCGATGATTTGCAATAATTTAGAAAATTGAACGGTTTCTCGCTGAAGGTCTAGAGAAATCTGGAAAAAATAACTTCAGGAATGCTTTGGTTTCGATTCCTCGAAATTCAAGAGAACTATATGCCCATGCATATCAGGTAAGAATTCATAATCCTTTGGCTAAGGAAAGACGATTATCAATTATTTAGAGTTTCATATGGAATAGAGTGGTGTCAAAAAGGTTTCTGAAATACGGATTGAAGCCAAGTACGGTTTTTCTCTTTTATCCCTAATCACGAAGTTTTTAGCTGTTGGAGATTTAGTCTTGGCTGATTCAAAAGAGGCGATAATAACTGAAGAGGAGGAAAAATCCAATCCAAAACAGAAGGGGAACCGAAGAGAAACATCAGCTAGGCCTATGCAGGTTTGTTTTTTTTTGTTGAAAAGCAAAAGTAATTATGATATTGAGTAGGAAGTAAAAATTTTGAAAGAAGAGGATCTACTCAACTATAAAATCGATGATATTGTTATCCCATTAACAGGAACTGAAGTCAAGTACAAGCAGCAACATTTCTTAAAGCAGAAAATAATTCCTTTGTTATATTTCGCTAGAATCCCAGAAGGCAATATTATCCAGACGTTAATTGAGGAAACATTAGCAGAGGATGGATTGAGCTTAAACGACCTGAAGCTCCCTGAGAAGTAATAGTGAACGTCTTAGTAACCCAATTAATGAGGTGCCTCAGAAATTTCTTAGTTCGAGGGAGTTATAGGAAACTGCTCGCGCGCCCGGAGGACTTACAATGGTAATTATATGAGGCTGTTGACTAAAACAAATAATTCTGTAGGAATTTTGTCTTCTTCAATGATAAAGATATGGATCTTCTCAATCCGTACTACAATACACAACAAGAATATCAAGGAGAGAGTGATGGTAAATACGCCGCACTGAGGCTGAGATTCACACTGGAGAAGAGCTCGTATGCAACTATGTGTGTCCGAGAGTTGACCAAACTCTCCACTGCAATTGAAACACTGCTACAATCAAATGAAATGGCAGATTTAGAACAAGAAGACGCCGCTGAAGCAGATGAATTAATTCCACAAAATGAAGAAGAAAGCGAAGACACTTAATCTCTTTTCATCTTCATACTTAAGAAAATATATGATAACTTAGGTTCTCTTGCTTTACTGTCCTACTGAAAGCCCATATGTGCTAAACTTCTAAGATTTGGACTGATTCGTAGAAAGACTTAAAACAAATGTATCGTCAAATTATAAATGAGATCGTACAATCTTCCTGTTTCAAAATTAAATGAGGAGTGATAAAATAAAAATCCATTTCTTTTATCAAGACCACTACAAAGAACGAAAATTTAACTTCCTTTTGCATTTTTTAAAAATCAGCTGTTGCAGCTTACTCAATCACATCCTTTAAGGCGCTGAATTCCGTTTTTGAATTACTCTTATTGTGTTTTAAAACTTACAAAATTCTGAAATTTCATTGATTGCTTTCTTCGAACAGTTCAGTTAAAGCGGGTTAGAGCATCTCTGGAATTCTCGGTCGTTCAAATTATATCGAACTAAACTAATATCATTCACTGGGGGAAGGGGTAGGTGTCGAATAGCTTCTCTTTTTTGTGAAAGTGGCGAGCACTGACCTTTGTAAATCGAGATGAAGTAACTATTTATAATGTATATATCATATCATCTTATCTTCAGTTTGAAGTCCATACCTACAAGTTTTCAATCCCAATCTAAAAGTGATGAAATCACTTGATGTTTCTTTATCTCAAAAATAAAAAATGATAAATTATTGGAGAAGGTTGTCTAAGACAAATGAGCAATTACTAGAGAGAAAAAGCTGTGCAGAGTCCAGTATGATGGTTTATCTTTTATTTCTATTCTTGATATTTGATGCAGTTAAAAGCGTTTTTATATAAAATCACTTAGATCAAACGAATTCATATGATTTTTGATACTGCTAACAAATTGTTCTTAAAACTCTGATAATATTCAAATCAAATTAATACATTGAAACATTCCATCAATGACTAAGTTTTTAAAGAAACCTGCCACGAAGCCTTTCAAATTCGTCATTGAGCTTCATATTGATTCGATTATACTCTCTGGATACCCTTCACAATCCAGGTTAGCCGTAATTTTCAAAAGAGGTATAAGCCACCTTTGCTTGGCTAACTGATCTCAAACGCATTAGGTGAACACAAGGTTCAAACTAAGAACGCGCCATTGCTTGAGAATGGGTCAGCCACTTTCAACGAGATTTTATTGATGCCCACCACTCTCGATTATGATAAGAAAAAAAATACGTTCTTGGAAAAAGAGGTACCCGCATGTTGAAGTTAACATACAAATCTAATTCATCTCATCTTCATAAGGCTTCGATTATAATATCAGTTTTAAACAATAAAGGGAGTAAGATAGCAGGGGTGATAAAGATAGATCTCGCAGCGTACCCAAACTTGAACATCAAAGGTTGGATACAATCAGTGACCCGGTAGATCTAACTTTTCCCTGTTAGAGAAGAAAGATTCTCTTCCAATAATGAGAACAATGGATAAATCTAGCAGATTCAATTGTACAATAAAAATATTGCAAATGGAAGAGCTGGAATATAATCAACTGTAATGATTACCTTCTCTTTTTTTTTCCTCTCTCAAAATAATGGGTTTCTTTTCTAAGAGAGGATGACTTAGATGGGTCCAATTTTAATGACAGAGTTGTTGACGAAGATTTATCCGCGATTCTGAAGAACTCTAGACTAAATGAAAACCCCTTTGAAGAATTTGGAAGAGCCCTTCAAGGTAGCATGCATAAATGCCGCATGATTACTTATTTCTTTCTCATGGCAATTTACTAGATGAAACTGCGAAAGAAAGGACTCATCATCATTTGTCAGGGACAGCATCAATCAAAGCAAAGTCTCTATCTCCGTATAGGCCTGTTGTAACTGACGAAGGTCCTGCTGAAAAGACTACACGAGACAGTTCTCGAGAAAAACCAATCACTAAAAGAGGGCCATCAAAGCCAATGCTGCTTGGGAGCATTCCTGAAAAATCTTATGCAAGAGCGACTTCTCCAAGGCAAAATGAAAGCAGAGTTACAGAGAGAAAGAAACTCAAAGATGCCAGTCTTGTGCAAAAACCAGCGACTATGACTATAAGTAAGGATGAGTACAATAAATTGAAGGAACTCGTCGACGAATACGATTCAAAAATCAACTTCTTGCAGCTTGAGAAATCAAACTATTTGAAAAATATTCAAGAACTGAAAACTGAGAATACCTATTATAAAGGAGAAACTGAAAATCTGTCGAACCAAATCGAAAACCTCACGAAATTATACGAAACTCTAGCCAGTGATAGAAGAAGCCAATTCAACGATAAAAGAGTACAATTTCTTTCACCCTCAAGCATTGCTAAATTTCTGATAGGTTGAGCTCGAAATTAAACTTTATAAAGATCGAATCGCATCGCTTGAGCATCAGCTCAGCGAAGCTAAAGCCTCGAAAGAAAAGGAGGAAACTGACTCATTCCTCATTCAAGGTAGTATGGGAAATTTCTCTCCGATCGACGCTCGAATAATTCAAGTTATTAAGGTAGCAACTCTTCATACTTTTTGCACAGTCATCTAATTCGGAAATTATCAAATGGAAAGGAGGAAAAAGACCTCGAAATTGAGACTTTGAAAAGGCGCCTCGAAGAAAGTGAGGAGACGATTGCTAGGCTAAAAGAATCGGCTGGAAACAAAGAATTTTCTCCATATAAAACTATGCAACAAGTAAGTATTTCCATCGCTTACGTTGCGTGCTCACATTTTTCAATTAGGAGCTAAGTCTTGCAGAAAGGATACGTGAATTGGAAAACCTTGTTCAGCAAAAAGATGAAGAAATTAAAAAATACACGTTATCTAATGAAAACTTCAGATATGAGTTGGAAAACGCACAAGTGTCGACAACTTACCAATCCCCAAGTCTTCAAAATGGGAAGCAACCTACTCAAAGCAGCGACTTCAGGTTAGCTGAAAAGATCCGCGAGTTGGAAACTCTTGTTCAACAGAAAGATGAAGAAGTCAAAAAATATATGCATGCAAATGAGGACTTGAGAACTGAGTTGATGAAAGCTCAAACATCAACACTTCACCAAACTCAACATATCCAGAATATTCCACATACTACTACATTAAGCACTGGCGAAAAATCTGAAAACAGCACACTCAAAGAGCAGCTGGAAACTTTGAGATTTGATAATCAAATTCTCTTGAAAAAAGTAGCTACTTTAGAGAAGGTTCAAACTAACCTGAATGACGATATTATGAATAAAAATGTTGAACTCTCCAAACTTGAAAATCTGATTCAAAAGCAAAATATCGAAATTGCACAATTGCAGCAGCAGAAAGCCGCTGGTCTCAAAACGGCGAATACCCCAACAGGAAATAAAGTTGACTCATCACAAATCCTGCAACAAGCTGAAGCAGAAGCAGCAAAGCTTCTCCAAGAGAATCAACATCTTAGAGATGACCTCGAAAAAACAAAGAAGGAGTCCAGAGCCCAGATTGAAGCGCTTGAGAGAGAAAATCAGATGCTATTAGCAAGAATAAAGAGTCTCGAAAATACGATTCAAGAAAAAGATGTTTCTAAAGAGACTCAACCCTCCAGTAATGAAAAAGTAAACCAAGAACTAGAGAGACTCCGAAATAGCGAAAGATTCCTGACTGAAGCAAATGCAAGGCTTAAGAATGAAAAGGATGATATCAGACAGCAATTGGATCAACTCTTCGCCGAAAAGCAAGAGCTTGTAAGATTGAAGAATCAAATTGTGAACCTTGAAGCAAGCATGCATAACTATGAGTCTGATCTTGCCAAGGCAAAGGTAATTTCATGATTATGAATTAACTTAATTAATATCTTCCAAAGATGGGGTGGAATGAAGCATCCATGGAAAAGGAAGCTCTTTCTAAGTCTTTAAAGGCAGCTCAAGAAAAAGTGAAATCGTTAACAGCTGAACTCGGGAAAATGAGCACTGATCTTACTACTGTGAAAAGCAACTTAGGATCAGTATTGAACACGATCTTTGAGTATGGAGGTGCCGAATTACTTGACCGCTGCGAAAAATATCTCGTTCAGAACTAACAGCCTTAACCAATGAAGAATGTTGTTGAGAGCCTAGCAGTATAATTTAGTTTTTTTTTTTTATTATACATATTTATTTATCCAAATGAAACAAAATGGTAGAGCGAGCGAAGTTTTCATCGTCTTATTGAAAGTTCAACGTTGATATTCTGTATGTTTTTGATCTTGGTTATTCTCGACATTTTTTAGGTAGTAACACTCTTAGCCAAATCTTTTTATTGAAAGCATAATTACCAACAAAAGTGTTGTGTCTTAGTTAGTTGGATTAATTAATTTTATTGGCAAATTAAATTAACTGACTCGCGTAATTTGCGCATATTGAAATTCTGACTACTAAAAAATTGGCTTCCCAGGTTCTAACTACTACAGTATTGGCCTCTAACGATATACACTTTCTATGCACTTAGTTAGATATCAGAGGAACAATGGAACTTTTGCCCAAGTCTCAATCGATTAATGAGGTTGATCTTCGTGAAACAGCCTGCTTTTGTGACGAAGAGGTAGCAGACAATATTAGCGTAAATCCCAAGATTCAATTAGCACAACCTCAAAAGTCTTTCAGAGACTTCAACCCAGGTTCTCGAGAAGTATCAGTCATTTTTTAACGTTAATGGATAACTCAACTTTCTAGTTTAAAAGAAGTGGAACTTTTGCTCAATTAATAAGGAGGTCAAGTCACTCTCCTACTGAAACTGAGAAAGATTTTCATGATGGATCAAATAATACTGCGTTATATAAAAATAAAGGGAGAATCTTAGCTAAAGTTCACAGTTCAAACGACCATAGAATCCAACAAGAAGTGAAAAAACTGATATTTAGTAGCTTCGAGCCATTGAATTTCACGAGATTGAAGGACAATACTAAAACAAATCAAGAATTAGCTCAACCAAAAAATGTGCGATATCAGGAGCAGCTCCCGTTGGCACTTCAATCTTTTGGAAGAGGTGAACTTGTTGAGACTAGGGCAATGAATAATGCCAAAAGCCAGAGCCAAATCAGAATAGCCAAATTTAAGAAAATAAAAACTTTGAGTCCGGTGAATTTATTCAAAGATTCAGACGCCTGCCGACCCCAGACTGAACAGAAAGTTCGGGATAAAGGAGAAAGTACTGAGAGAATACTGTCAATGTACAATTTCGATTTCGAAAATTCAACACATAAACCTAAAGTGTTACGTCCCCGTCTGAACTCTGCGAAAAACGAAAAGGAACTAAAAAAACAGATTAACTATCAGGCTTTTTATTATGAAAGAATGAATAGTGAGCCTAATCATGAAAATACCACGGACCTTAATATCAATAAGGCAAGAATAGTATTAACTCGGAGACAGTCAGCTGCATCCAAACGTTCGATGTTTGAGGTTATAAACGATGAAAATATTCCTGTGTCACGAAATTGGGAGGAAAAACCAACTTCTATTCTTAAGAAACTAAACAGCAACAAAAAATCAAGCATGAAATTTGATCTTTCAAGGATTGTTCTGGCATCAAAAATAAAAAATTCTACAAATGGAACAGCTATCTGCGCTGGCATTTCTGAGAGCAAACCATCAGAATATTTTTTTAGAGTTCCGAAAGTCATCAATAATCAAGTCAGTACTGGACAACATGGCTCAAATACTGCCCTTACTTCCGTCTCGAAGGGAGAGTATCAGCTCGGTCTGAGAGAAAGCAGTATGTGCAATCAGCAAACAGAAAATAGTACATACAATCAGCCTACAGATAAGGTGTCCTCGAGTCTTCCAGATGTTTTGGATCCACCTGGAGTGGATTATCCCAGAAGCGCCATATCAAGTCGCGAAAACGCTATTCGAAGCGATTCTCAGAGAAGGCTAAGCCAAAGATTTCGAACTCAGGAGTCGGTTCTGAATAAAATCTTTAACTTTAGAATTACTACTTCAACTAACAATAAACAATAGCATCACGCAACAGCATCATAACTAATTTGCATTTTCAATTTCAATTCCATTACATTTTCTCTACCAATTTGTCAGTAAATTTTATCAGTTATTTACAACTATATCATCGACACTCTCGTGATTCATATATCTGTATAAAGCAAGTAAGCTACATGGTGCATACCATATGACCTCAAATATCCTAACTAATCTGTATCTAGTTATTTTTTCTTTTCCATTTGGCCAAAGAGTCGAAGTAGTCATTTTGAAGAATCACAATGTGAATTGATCTTATATTAGGGTATTTATCAATAAAAGAATGAAGAAAAGAATGAGTACCAAAAGTTACTATTACTCGCATTTTCCGAATGGAATCTTGAGGTTTATTGGCTCGTTCAACAGAAAACCACCAACCATGTCTATAAGTGGATTTTATTAATAATAGGAATAATTTCTCATGCTATTGATAATAACATAGAAAATAGCCTTTTCTGAAACAAAAACTTAAGCTCTGAAGGAGATTTCAGAGCATCAGATCATGGAATCATCAAAGCTAGCACTGAGTGAAAGTGGGTGCAAAAGAAAAGAGCTTTGATTTCATATACACTATCTATTGCCATTAGAGACCACCTAGATTTACGTGCTTTATATCCATATGCGATATTAATTGAAAGCCAAAAATTATTTTGCCAATTAAAAGAGTAGATATCATGGAAGAGAGCTCAAATCACACCTGGATTGACGCCTGCAAGCTTATGGACGAAGTCAAAGACAGCAAGGACATTAGAGCTGTAGAAACAGAAGTGCCCTTCAGGACAGATGTCATTTTATATGACCTATCTATCCAAACAACTCACTCAAATTTCGAGGATGAGATCTACAAAAGCAATCAGTGGCTGAGGAAGAACATACGAAGAGGAAACACTGTCGTCCAAGTGCGGGATTCCTCAAAGAACATAAAAAAGGTATTCTTTGGCAGAAAAGGATTTGAGAAATTCTTTGACCTGCGCTATGAATACATTCAATACAATTTAAATGAGATCAAAGCTTTAGTCTCCAAAAATAAGAATCAAAATGCCAACGAAGACCATGAGGTGCTTCACAATATCATCTTTGGAGATGTAAAAGAATTTCTGAGCCAAGGGAACAAGATTTCGGTTTATCAGCTTGTCAAGGCTAATGGCGAAAACGCTCAAATTAGCTGGTCACCGAGGCTTGAGGCGTGGATTATCGCGTCAAAAAACGTAAGCCTCCTCGCTAGGACTCTGGATGACGTTGAGCTATACAAAAAAGATCGTTATCACTATGCGAGATTAATCGCGGCTCAATGGTTCCAGACGATCAAGAGGATCGAAGCGGAAAACCAATTAGACGCATTGAAAAAGGATATGAGTGAAGTTACATTCGTTGGGGAATATTGTGGGAATCCTGACTACCAACATCTCATTAAATACGAAAAGATTGACCTAATATTTTATGCAATTGTTCAAAATAATAGTGAAAGAACATGCATCCCTCCTGACCAGGCCTACGAACTATTTCGGAGATATGGATTCTCTACTGTCCAATCATCATGCATGAGGAAATTCAAAGACTTCACTACCTTAAATAACCATTTAAAGATGCTTTATTGCAAAGTTGCTGAGAGTGATATCGAAACCGGCGCTGAAGGCTCAGTCCTCTATTTTGTCTTAGAGGATAAAAATGGCAGCTGTCGAACAATCTCTTTGTGTAAGCTCAAGAGTATAGAATATCGAATTTACAGAAAGCTCAGGGAAAAACTCCGGAGTTATTTAAATCTCTTGGAGGAACGCAAGAAGTCGAAAGGAGTGGCTTCTTTCGATAATATATTCAGAAAATTTAAAAATGAAGTCGAGGAGTTGTGTGAGAGCCAAAAGCCACCTTCCAAACTGAGCTACTATTATAGGATAGCCTCTGCAGCGTTCGAGTTTTCTCAAAAATACCCAGAAGACACTAAATTGATCCATGAGAGATATCTGACGTTCCTCTCATGTCTGTTGTGGGCGGTAGATAACGAAAGGGTTTTAACTCCTCATTTGCTGAAAAATGAAGCTGAAGTTGCGAATTTGATGAAAATTCCTTGGTCCTCATATACTAAATTTAAAAATGATGAAGAAGTTCAAAACTCTAAAAGCAACAAGGGAACTCCATCCTTTCGGAAAAAAATTTTTGCGATTGTTCCAATCGGGATACCTGGGATGGGAAAATCATTCCAAATAAAAGTGATCGAAGAAGTTATAAGCAGTATGAATGGTAGAATGGAGGTTGTCTCGAGCGACGTCACCCGGCAAAAATGCATGGAGAATCTAGCAGCCAAGCAACCAGAGCTAACTCTCGACCAAAGATTCGAGCGCTCAGGCAAGGACGCAAGAAATTCGTTTAATGCTCAAGTAAAAGCTTTGCTCAATAAAGATTTTAAAGAGGATTTCTTTGTCTTATTTTTGGACAAGAATCATCCACCAAATGCTTTAAAAGGCGCAATCTCAGCACTCAGAGAAGCTTCTTCTTCTCGAGTAGAACTCGAGATTGTTGCTTTGACTCCTCAGCTTAAACGAAGATACCTTCACACCTCACTCAAGAACTCAAAAAGCGTTTCCGAATATCCATTTTCTTTTGATTTTTTGATGAGCTGTATTAGTCGCGTCCAAGATCGAAAGACTCACGAAACTCTGAACGGAGAAGGAGAAAAAAGCTTAGGGGTCATGATAAATTTCTTCAGTATGTACCGAAATACAAATCTCACTGATGAGTTCTTGCTCAACGAAGGATTTGATTCTATACTGAGGCTACCCTTTGTTAACGATAGTCAATCCACGGAAGACGATTACCCTTCCTCACTCAAGACGCAGATGACCAAAATTCTCGATGAGACTGTACCTTATCAAGGCTGCAGCAATCAGTCACTCCTGACAGAATTTTGGAAGGAACTCCAAAAACTTACAATAAAGAACTACAATTTTCCTCCAAAAGATGAAGCAGTCTCTGCTGTAATCGATTTCTTTAAGACTGCGATTCCAGCGCCGAATTCTAAGTCTACGAATAATCATAATAGAAGAATGGAGATCGAACACAATGAAGAAGAAAAAAAAGAGGTATTTCATCCAAAAAGCGGCACTACTCCAAAGAAAGATCCTATTTACTTGGGAATTTTCGCAAAAGGGGATCCGACTAAAGCTGTTAGGGATTGTCTTATCAGACTATTGGAAGAATCAAGCGAAAAATTCCCAAAGAATTCAGCTCTGCAAGACAATTTAGTCGAAGTGAGATCCCAAAAAATGAGAAGGCTCAGATTTATTGATGACTACCATATAACTTCTCTCTTTGTTGGAAATCGAAAGGAGAAGATGCACACCTCTTATTTCACAAGTTTCAGGGAAGGGGTTGAAATGGACATAGAAGTTATGGCTGTCGCGTATGTTCCTAACAAAATTTATACGGGTATTTGTGTGATAGACCAGAGCAAAGTCAAAGTCGAGAATGCATTCCCACACTTAACGTTGCTGACGGGAGATTGGAAACCCGTGAAAAGTAATGATCTGCTGGAAAATCTTTTCGGCAGAGGAGCAATCTTTGAACGCGATTTTGTAGAATTTACCGAGTCCGGCACTCAGATGATAAAAGAGTTCAGGGTAAAAATAGATCGAGAAACCGTGACCGGGTATCTCGTGAGAATGCCTTCAAAACTAGTGATACCTGGAATTACGAAAGCTTTTTATGGAAGATAAGATTGCATACATAATACATAATATTGCTTCTTTGTTGTTGTGATTATATGGAAGTAAGAAATCGTTGAAGAAAAGCAAATGAATTGAAAATAAATACAAACGAAAGTTCATAACTTGGGTAGAAATTGAACCTAAGTTCAGCGAACACAGCTAGGTACGCTTTTTGAAATGTGAGTCAGGCAGGATATAATACAATTGACATAGCTCACAGGGAAGTGACACAAGGAATGGTATATGTTTCATGGAAATATACGACCAAAAACTTTGCGAATATTAAAAAGTGTCTCAGGACTTAGTTCTCTTCATTACAAGACTCAAAAACTGAGCCACACCTAAAAATGTTTATTATCCAATCGATTATTACAAAATTTCATTTTCCAAATGTGTTAACGGTTTTCCAAGACATAATGCTTTAATGGCACTCGGAACAAAAAATATCTTCTGTCTGTTTGCTCCATGTGAATTTTTGAGGTCCTTATTAGTCGCCATCGCGCTGAGATCTTTTTCATTTTTCTTCTCCACAATCGAAGCTGAAACAAACAAATTTTCTTTTAGAAATTTTTTCACCGTTTCAAGCTCCCTTTCCAATTCAGAAAATCGAGATCTGCTTGCATTTTCAATCATTCCATGTTGTTTCGATTTCAAATTTTCAATCTCGGTCTGCAGAGCTGCATTCAATTTGATTAAATCTAAAGAAAATTTTTCCACTTTTTGAACATGCACAAGTAACTCTTCGAAGTCGAGAAGAGAATTCCCTAGAACCATTGGATCAGTTCTCATTTGTAATACCTTATCTATTGAAGTATGCTTACTTGATATCTGAATTCCTTCCTGAAGGATTTCTCTGTAGCTCTCTAGCCTTTTGTCCAGGCGCGTCTGCTCATGTCTATTCGATTTCAAATTGTCCTGCAAACTTCGTTCGGTTCGATCCAGAGTCGACAACAAGTCCACCTTTTCCTTTTCGAGAATAGAGATTCTCTCTATCAGCGATTGTTGCTGTTTTTTTAGCTGTATATTTTCATTTCTGAGCTGCGAAATCAGTTCTTGTTCATAATTTGGAGCCGGTTCTTTCTCTAGAGCCTTACGAAAGCAGAGTGACCCTTCTCGTGCAGTCAAAATTCGATCTTGAAAGTAGTTTATGTGATGTCGAATTGCACCTTCAGCTTCCAACCTTGGGGACTCTTCAGTGATTATTGCCTCTTGCTGTTTTGCCTTAGTTGCCAAATGCATGTTTGGAATTTTGGGTATCAAATTATGTGAATAAGCTTGCGTTTTGAGAGTGGTTTGCTGTTTTTCTGCAGAATCTTGATCACTTGTAGATCTATTTTTGTAAGCTACAGTGTTCAACGGAGATTGATACAGAGATGTCTTGCCATCAAAATAGGTAGTTTTATTGAATGACATGATCTTATTGCTGCTAGTTTAATATGCGAGGCCCTTTTTTTGGTGATGGTCTGGTGTGTACTCTATATTAAACCGATAAACAACTGCAAAATAAAATTAATCGTACTTAAGTTTGGCAATAAATTTTCTTCGTAAAAGTATGATCTAAAATCCCAATTCCATACTATATCGAGGCATTCTCAAACGAGCCTGCCCCAACCCTAAAATAACTCACATCGTTTTGATTTCTCTGAGTATCTTTTACTGGTGATTTGAAGGATAATCCTCAAGAAGCTTAATAGTAGGGTCGCTCTGGACATTTCAAAAGTGTGTTAGTTTGATGGAAGCCATCTAAAGTCCCAAGCATCACATGTTCTCATTCATTCTTTCAATGCTTTGAAAGTAGGAAGAAGTTGTTTATCTACTTTTGGTTCGGAAAATTGCGTTTAGAAATTTCTTAGTCGCAATGATGCTTATATATACAATTCAAGAAAAAGCCATTGTATCATGTACTTTATAGCATCCTGAATAGAAACACTACCAATTAGAGAACTGTGGTAGATAGCTTCAAAAAATTCTGATTTGCATATGGTCTTTTTTGTTAGAATTGCTAAAACAATTCTCTCTAAAACAAGAAGCAACGAGAGCAAAGCTAGAACATCAAAATTTCTAATAGTTTGCGATTCTCGGTTTTTCCAATTTTGGTTTGATTTCTTCTCGCAAAAAATAAAATAAAATGAAGGTTCGTATTAAAAAAAAAAAGAGACATATATGTGACTAGGATTATATAAGTGACCGACAAATTTGCTGAGTTTGATATTTTAAAATTTTTTTTTCAAAGATTCCAAGGTGATCATGACTTATTACCAAGAAATAAGATTTTCAATAGCAGATTTTATAGAATCTTTGTGTTATAATATCGAAAAATGCTTTTTAATCATTTAGCTTGAAATGTTGAATTATCTAAATTAAGAAAAAGAGTCTCATTAATTGTAATTTACTGTTTTCTAATGCCAAAATTCTCCTTTATTATCTTAATTCTTATGATACTACCGTGATGCTATAATACACTTTACTTTTATCAATTTTCGAATAGATGAGGAATTCTCCTTTGCCATTCATATCATAACTACTCATTACGATTATTAATTGAACCTCAGTTGTCAAATCCCTGATACACCTCAAATGTCAAAAAAATTCTTACTGGGTTTTGCAATATTTTATCATTTATTTCATTATTATTTATTAATTAATTTGTTATTTCAAGCTGCCTGCCTCACTGTGATAATAATCATATACTATGTAGAAGGATAATAAACCACTATGTCTCAGTAACTGCTGAATCTAATAAGGAACCTAAAAGTTATTAGAACCTGCCTTCGCCAACCAGAACTTTGTAATAAATATATTTCTCTCGCCTTTTTAGTAAATAGCACTGATACCAACAGCTCAACAAGTTAATTAAAACCTATTTGAAAATGCATTAAAATAGTATTTTTTTAAGAACCAGCCATGAAATCTACAAATACTTCAACAACTGATGATCTGATTGTAATTGAGTGTTTATAAAATAGTAGAATTGATTAAGGGCAGCCAAATATCTTTTGGAAATTTGGTGTTATCTTTATCTTTTGAAACACCCTCTCTTTGGTCACACTTTCTTTTTGTGTGCGAATTTTTCAAAAACTTAAACTTAGTTGATGATTACTCAAATCAGAAATCAGTTAATGATGGAGATGAAGTGTCTTGCTATCTACTTTTTTGCTTTGTCACAACAATAAACTGTTCGAATTTTAAGGTTTTCCCTTAAGAACAGCATTGAATATCCAAATTTCTTTCTCTATCAAATCTGGCAGATTCTTCGAGAGTTTTCCCATATTAGTTAAACACAATATGAGAGAGTCAATAGTTTGATAGGAATCCTATAAAGTAAAATTATGTCTGAATCTCAAAACTATTCTTGGAAATCGAAAACTATTTTTCCGATATTACGGTTGCTCTCCATATACTTATGGGCTTCTTGTACCTGGAGGAAATGGAGCAAATAAACGGAAATTTTTTTTTTCTCAGTTTTTACAGGAGTAATATCTTTCCAGTCGACTTTCACAACTCTGTCAATGATAGGTTTCAACACTTTGTTTTTGAATCCAGGCATCACATCTTTGCTAAAGCTTCTAATTAGCTCAGCTTTGTCTTTATTGGATCTTGACCTATTAGGGAGAAACATTGAAAAGTTGAGTAAATGTCTTGATATAGCTCACCTCAATGTTGAAAACTCGATTCTGATTCGCTTGGCTATTAGCGTGGCGAGATTCACCTCTTTTACCTTGGCTCCTGTTAGTAGACCATAGATAATCCACCTTCCATCCAAGCCTATCATCTGAGAGCTCTATTCAAATTAATTAGTAGCTCTATAAGGTTGTAGTAGGACCTGCTCAAAGTAAGCAGGACCTAAGCAATCTAACAAAGCATTTAGCCCTTTCTTAGAGTTATCAGCCATTATGCGCTCTGCCAAATCTTTTGTTGTTTTGTAATTATAGACATGAGTTGCACCGAGTCTGATCACAAGATGAAGTTTAGTCTGACCCGTCAGTTTTTTTATATACCCCTTAATGAACTCGCACTTTTCGTCATTTCCAGCTATTGTAAACGATCTAGCTTTGAAGACATTCTTCACTAACTGAATGGCGGCTGTTCCAACTCCACTTGCTCCTGCGTAGATTCCAACAGCGTCATTTTCTTGAGTGTTTGCCAGCGTTAACAATTGGTAAGCTGTTACCCAAACTTCGGTAATGGCTGCCGCCTAATTTTATTCCGTCACCATAGTTATACATACATATATCAGAAAAAAAATTTTACCTCAACGAAAGAAAGATTATCGGGTATGTCAATGATGTGGTCTTTCTCAACCACGCAGTATTGAGCATGACCACCACCTGAAAGCAAGGCCATGACTCGTCGACTCTTATCACTATTGACATCAAAAAAAAAAACGAAAATCCGAGAGTGTTACGCTGATCCATTTGGATTACAAAGGTAGCCCGCTGCCTCTAGTCCTATTATATCACTAGCACCTGGAACAGAAAGATGCTTATTCAATTAAGAAGTTCGAACAGGATACCTTTAGGAGGAGGATACTTTCCAGCTCTCTATTGCATAATAGAAGCATAAGAATTTAATGTGAATAGACAGACATCAAGACCTGCAAGACATCTGCACGATTTAAGGAAGTAGCTTCAACTTTCATGAGAGCTTGGTTAGGATGGATCTTCTGTAGACATAAAAAATGGTTCTGAGTCCAAGAATATGAGTGATTATCTTAACAGGTATTTCGCGTTCTTGGAATTGAAGAACTGAAGAGTCTCCAAATTCTCGTAGTCCAATAAACTTCATGGTAGAAAACTGAAATCCCGAAAAAATTATTGGGAGTTTAGTTGTTGCTTTTTTTATAAGCATATCTTCACTTTGGATATCTCGAGAAATCTTTTAAATAAAACATTTTAATATTGTGCATATCAACGAAACTGTTCCACACCGTGAATTACAGGAAAACTCCTTCAACCAGTGGGAATGATAATTCTTTCAGTAATTTAACATACCATTTTGAATGTGGAATCACATGTATATTTCGAGAGTCCGCATTGGGTTGAATCTAGTATATATTTATTTTTGTTATGGAGATATGCCATCCAAAATTCTATGATATTTTCTTTTCATCTTACTATCAACTAATTTTTCCTTTGACACGTTGTTTCAAACTGAGAGATACGTTTCATTGTTCTTCGTAATATCAGTCAAGCTGAGATCGAAAAGTTGGTTACTCTCTAAGTTCAAAAAAAAAAAACTGCTTAAAATATGGAATTATCAACATTCTATTGCAATTCATGTGAGCTGCTTAACACACTGGTTAATAGCCGACTCAACCTGACCAATCTAGGAGAAAAACAAAAAATATCTGGGTTACCAGTTTATGCATGATCCTCTAGTAAATTTGTCGCAAATAAAATGATCGATAGCATGTTAATTGTTAATCCGCTGTTTCTGAAATAATAGATTGATTTCAAAAATAAATAGTTGAGCAATATGGATTCAGTTCCACAAAGACCGAAAAGAACGCTTACTCAAGAAATGGAGTACGAAATCTTACTACTGGAAGAGAAGTTAAGAAGCATGAAAGATCATATTAGATCCGAAACAATAGATGATAAGGCAATGCTGTTCGCTCTTGAAAAAATTTCAAAAATTTCTGAAACATTAGATGCAGCGTTCTCAGATTTAGGCTTTGAACAAAAGAAAATCAAATACAATAGCCAAGCCTCAAAACACGAAACAACCCTGCAGAATGGGCCAGAAATGATTTTAAAGAAGACCACTACTGAAGAGACTCGAATAGCATTGAGTCCTGTATACTTGCATTTTGACGGAGCGTCTCGAGGCAATCCTGGTCAGTCTGGAGGAGGCTTTGTCATTTCAAAATCAATAACACCGGATCTTCAACCTGATGAACAGATTTATCTCAAAGCAGTCTACCTTGGAGAAAAACTGACAAACAATCAAGCGGAATACATGGCCCTCATTGCTGGCTTAAACGCTTGTTTAGAGCGGAAGTTTACAAGCATCGTTATTTATGGAGATTCCATGTTAGTAATTAAGCAGCTCTCAGGCGAATGGAAAGTAAAGCATGAAAACATGAAAGAGTTGTCTGAAAAGGCAAAAGCTTTGCTTTCGAAATTCAAAAAGGTCGAACTACATCATATTCTGAGAGAGAAGAATTCTAAAGCAGATGAACTTGCTAACAAGGGGATTGACCTAAGAGGGAGCTAGTCCTAAGAATTCCACATTCGATCTGTTTCTTCCACTGTATACTTTACAAAAGAATTATTTTGTAAACACAAATAGAAGTTATATCTCTGTTTCATGGCATTAGTAATGACACTGCTGCCACAGTGATTTTTATGAAAATGACGTGCTTTCCTGAATGTCTTATTGAATATTTAGATAAACTTTAAGAGTCCCTATTGATAAAAGGAGAAATAATTACAGAAAGCTTTAGCTAGCATGGGTCAGAGTACAAGTGCATGCATACTCAAAAGATTGAGAGTGGAAAATTTAAGACTTCATTAAAATTTTAACAGGCTGGAATTACTATTTTGACTCAGTTTAAGATAGATTTTTGAAAACACCAATTTCTTTTTCAAAGCTCTACCTAATTCATAACTATAATCAAAATAAGTTGGAATTAGCCCTAACACAATTTTTTCCTCCTGAAAAATGATTAAACTGGTTTTTCGAGTTTGAACCAGACGGCCTGAACCTGGACCATGGTTCTCAGAGATTTCTTCTTTTTCCTTAAAGTTTCCTTCTGTACATCCATACCACGTTATTTTGTCAACGAGTCCAGTCAACAGTTTAGCAAAGTGCCACTTATACAAAGAGGATAAAGCATTAGCATGAGAACTAAATTGCAGAACATTTTAAGACACTATTTATCTCTCTTAATTCTGCGAAAAGTAAGTGAGACTCTCTTTCCTCTGTCTACTTTGATTGGGCCTATCTTATCACTTTTTCGAGCGGGAATAGTATGCTTCCATTCATACCTCGCATCCTCTGACATCAATAAAAGCGATCTTCTTTTCAAAAGTATAGATTTTGTTTCCAAAGTTTTGCTGTTAATGAAATCCATTACTATATCGCTTCCAAGACTTACTGATATAATTTGATCATCGAATACATCAACTCGATCAGTATGAGGAGCGATACCTTGTCCAGGCTCATATTCGTTGATAATCAATTGCTCAGGTTCACAGTCCATTAAATTTTGATCCATGATCCTCTGAGTAACTATCAAAGTAAAGTCTGGCAATTTTCCGAGGTAATCTGCAGCTCTTTTCGAGGTATAATCGTATTTGTAACCATATTGTTGGACTCTCCTTTTCAAGGATGTTTCCCATGGTTTTGAATTAATCTCTTCCAGTAAAGCGGACTCCTCTTCTTTCGTGATGAACTCATCGATATATTTGAGACCAGGAATTCCTAAAGTCCACTCTTCTTTGGGGAGACTCTCCATGTTGTTCAGAAAAATTTCCAAAGAATAAAATTTATAATAGCTTTACCACAATCAGAAGTACGCTAATTTATCCAAAAACTTGCGAATCAAAATCATGAAGTTTTTTACTTGAAGCAGTCGGATATAGTAGTTAATCCAGTTTGATTTTCAAAATTAAACTAATTTCACGTTCAAGATGGAGGCAATCATAGGTGAGATGAAATTTATGTAACTAGATTGAGCATGCTTGTGGAGCACTCTTCTTGAAATTCATTTAAATGGTAAGCAACCTTAGCAATATAATGAGGTGGTACAAAATATTTGACCTCTAGCCCTAGCTTGCTTTGTTTGTTAGGAGCAGTGGAAGGTTCAAATTTATCAATATTTTTTCTCGCTTTCTTTGCATATATATAATGTTATTTCATTCCTAGACTAACTAACCAGCTATTTTGTCGATTTTCTGCTGCTTGGACACCTCAGTTAGGTGTTCCTCTTTGAGCGGTTGAATTCCGTGAAACATATAACAGTTATCATTTGAGATGAATTATTTTTACAAGTTAGATGTGCTCCTCAAAGAGACATTTAAACTTGATTTGACAGAGTTTTTGGAGAATAATTTCTCATTCGTCAGGATAGGGAGGCCTGTGAAAATTTTGGACGGTTCTCATATTTCGTTAATTTTCTTGTCAATATTGGTTCAAGCAAGTTATTTTTCTCAGAAAAGAATAACCAAGGCTCTGATAACTCCAACCGTGAGACTACCAAAGCATCGGGAATACAAAAAATTCACACACAAGTTGAGGGAGTGTTTTGCGGTGCAGCCTAAACATTGTTTGACAAAGATATCAATACCAGAACTATTTTGAAACATGATCAAGAAAATCTCCACAACTCCTGCTTTTTTCCTCAAGCGCATCCTTACTTCCAGCTCTACAAAGCATTTCTCCGAAAGCAAACCCAGGTTTCATGATGATGATATGAGGAGTAAAATCCTTAAAACTTCGCTGCTTCATGTGAACAGAATTGGTTTAGAATCTTTCTATGCTCTGTTAATTTATCATCTGTTTTAGGCTGGAATGATCGAGCTATTGTAGCGGCCTGTGAAGACCTTGGTCTCTCTCCTGTATACCATCCACTTTCGTTTATCTTTTTGATTGTCGAAAATTATCATGAAGGCTTCTGGCAGAGTCCTCACAAATGGAATCATGGACGTGATAGAATTTGCTATGAAAGATTGGAATGAGCAAATGTCATACACACTGTCAGAACAAAAACTTGAAGAGTAAAAATACTGCTCTGCCTTATCAATAACAAGCTTTATCAAAGTATGGCATTATCTCATCGAGTTAGAGAAGGGATCAAGATTCGGCTTTCATACGAAATCCCCTATATCAATACTTGGCATCAAGTAATACTACCCTATGATATTGAGTGTCGTGAATCTACTTCAAGGCGATGGCTATTGGTTTACATCCAGCGAATGTAGCAAAGACAACAGGATTACTCTGGGATTTCAGCGATGAAGTTTGGTATATAGCAGGGGATCGTTCAATAGATGTAAGCGATTAAGTTCGGTGTTAATTACTTGTTAACAACTTAATTCCTAACTAGATTGCTTGGTATTATCGAAGGGCTTTACTCTTAGCAGCTTACTCTACAACTGGTATTTATCTTCAGTTATGAATCTGGTCTACAAGGAATTTCTATGTCATAGAGCTCTACATGCTGACTGATCGAAGTGATAATTTTGGTGAAACTTGGAATTTTTTGGATCGAAGAGTTGAAGAGCTGCTGGAAGTTAGCAAAGCTATTCACAATGTAAATAATTGAAACTAGTTATTTTAACACATTTCTAAAGAGTAAAAATATTGCGGATGCTATTTTCACAGGGCTTTCTACTTTGGGGAACATTTTTTATCAATATCCAAATAACGTAGAAAACGACATTGAAAAAATGCAGAGAAAGCGAAGGGAAGCCAGAGAGCAAGAAGAAAATCTGAAAAACTTTGAGCAGGGGAAATCTGAATCCAAAAACAAGAACCCAGAAAGTGGAAACAAAATTGACTAAAAAAGATAATATGGCATTATTTGTACTAATTCGCTTGATGAATATGGGAAAGATGAAATTAATTGATTTGTTTCCTATTAATATGTTGCATTACTTGCCAAGATGTTTACTTTAATAATTTTGTTGGATTTCAAACTCGATTTATTTTACATTTGAAATTCGAACAAGTTATCTGTGTGATGTTCATGAGCGAATTGCAAATTCAGGTACCGATAATTATATGGGAGGAAGAACAAAATCTCATTGTAGGTTAGGGGAAATCAAAATCATGTGACTTAATAGTCATGCACATACTTCAGACCTTTCAATCTACTTTCGTACCCAAATTTTTGCTTTGAAATCGTTAATTATCAATAGATGAAATGAAATCGTAACGAACAGAATTATCTCCCAATTTAATTGGTTTTTCACTAAAGACTAATTAATGTATTGCCATAATCACTAGAAATTTTGATGGCTGAGAGGAATTAGTCAACGCTGCCACCAATCTCAATACATCTATTTTCAATCTGAGGCCTCACCCATTCCATATAGAATGAAATTTTTTTTTAGAGACACTTCTAAACTTTTGCCTATAGGGCTTTATCACTCTAAAATCAGAGAATATTCACTTTGAGTTTTCATAACAACAAATATCCCAGTCGATTAGGGCAATCAATCAGCGAGAAGCCTATAATTTTTAAAGTATTACTGATTTCAACTTAAATAAATTATCGGCAATTTTCTAATGCCTTAAGACTTGAGCCAAAGTTTTTAATTTGTGTAAAATTAGGTTTGTAAGTTTCGATTTCACTGCTCAAAGCTCCAACTACCTCCTTATACCTTGAGCTTTATGATAGACAATAACAAGGGAGATACAATCGCTCGTCTTGCACCACTGTTCATTGGCAGGAATTTTAAGAATACTCTTCAGAGGATAAATAACTCTCAAATCTCGAGGTCAGTTGAGAAAACTCCAGAAACTCAGAATAAAACCATGCTTGATGCAATAACTTTAGCTAAACCGCAGATATCTCAAAAACCTCCGAAATTTTTAGAGCTAAAACTTTCACTTCGCAATGGATATTCTAAATCATCTTCAATTCACAAGCAAGATCAAAGAAAAAATAATACCGACTGCGGATGCACTGGAGAAGCAATGGTACTTCTGACAGATCAATCACAAACCAACACCGGAGAGAAAATTAATTCATTAAATCATGATGCGTTAAGGGCAATCGTCACTCCACTCCGACTCAATACCAACAGTCATAAAAGAAGAGAGAATCCTATTTGGAAAGCTCTGAATGACAGTAAAACTGGAAACATTTTAGACACTACAACTCCAATTACTCCATCAACCCAAAGCAGTGATCAGTCTAGAGCGCAAAATCAAAAAACAATTTCTTCCCAATGTGAAGCCGAAAAGAATTCCTTACAGCAATATTCGCCTCCGCTCATACAGGTGCCTGCTCAACCAAGAGGGAGTCGTAGCTTTAGAATGAACCAGCGATACTCGAAAACTCGAGAGAAATTTTCCAAAGAAAAATCAATTGACAAATGTGGTGAAAGTGTCAAAAAGGTCTTGCCTTCAGACAGGGAGTTAGCGACTCCGACTCAACCCACCATCAATACAATTGTGAACAATGACACCTTGGCTACAGAACCTAATGACAATCAACCAACTATTGATCCACTGTCTGCAGCTGAGTTGAAACCTCCGCGTTCGAAGAGTAATAATAGGAAATTTTTTGAATTTCTAAAATCATTTATTTAATAGAAAGGCAAGTTCCGAAAGTGACAGCAAAGAGCTGGGTCCTCTATGATGGAGAAACACGAGAGTACGTGACAGGAAAGCATCCTGATGAAATTCGTGAAATAGCTAGCTTAACTAAGATAATGACTTGCCTGCTATGTCTAAAACTCTCTCGACAGTTTAGTATAGACCTTCATGGGACGATTATTCCAATCTCAGTCATTGCAGCTTCAATGATCGGCACATCTGCTGAACTTCGAGGTGGAGATGAGCTTCTTTTGTGGGATCTTCTACATGGACTAATGCTTCCAAGTGGAAATGATGCGGCTTTCGCGCTTGCTGAATATTTTGGGAAGCTGCTCTTTTATCAATCCGAGGAATATCGAGAAAAGGTCCAAGGACAGGAGAATTCGAAGGAGAAGAACTCTCAGCAGGAAGTCTCTTGGAAAACTGCTGTAAAGTATTTTGTCAGAGAGATGAACAAATATGCAAAAGAAATTGGCCTGAAAGATTCGTTTTTTGCAAACTCGCATGGGTTGGTACATAAGCACAACCGATCAACTGCGAGAGACGTTGGGTTGCTTTGCTGCGAGGCAATGACCTCAGAACTTTTCAGGAACATTGTAAGAACCAAAGAATATTCTGCAAAAGTGACCAATAAACAAAATGGCGAAATCAGCATGAGAATAATGTGCTGGGAGAACACAAACAAACTTCTCTGGAAGGGGTTCGATGGTCTCAAGACTGGAATAACAAGCACAGCAGGGCCTTGCTTAGCATCTTCTTTGAAAAAAGACGAAAAGAATGTGATATGTGTTGTCCTTGGCTGTAAGACGTTAGAGCACAGATTTACTGAAAGCGTGAGACTTGCTAATTACGGAATATATAGGTTATTAAATCCTAAAAAGCCAGCAAAGCTCATTGATGCTTAATTGCTCTTTATGATTTGATTTTATTGGATTTTTTTGTCTCAGCATTATAAACAATTCTGAATAGTTAGGATTTTTAAAATGCAATCATCTATTATATACATGTTGGATTCGAAAGTGCTGAAAAGAGTAGTTTAGTTCGAAATGGTGAGCTCCTATCCTTCCAATCAATGATAATGAATGGTACCTTTTCGCATGCTTTAGTAAAGTGCTGTTATTTATGATAAAGTTTGTGAAATAATTTGAAGCCTGCAGTTTTAAATTTTCGCGAAGCTTTTACCAAGGGAGAATACTGGAACACACAGAGATCCACAATGAGTCACCACGCAGCTTGCCAAAAAAAAGATTATACTTGCAAGGAATCGAAACATTAAGGGGAATATATTGACGAAGCTCAACCCATTCAAACTTCACTGTCATATTATTCTCATCCCGAGATTCGTGGTACTTATGGCGAGACTTACGGTAACTCAGGGCACTAAGCATCACTGCTAAAACTCGTAAAACTCGAGTGAAAGCGCTGACTTAAGGAAGAATCTATGAACTTAGAAATAATCAAAATTCTCATAAATTTTAAAATTTCCTATCTCGAGGTTCTTAGAAAAAAATTCTTAAAGCATCATTTTCCATTTGGATTCCTCGAAAAGATTCATTCTAAATCTGGAGCTTGATGATATTGTTATTCTACTAGTGTTTTAATATTCTCTATATGAAATAACTTTTGCACCACTTTCATACAAAAAATTTTTTTATGGATGAACTAGTTCTACGAGTTTCAGACAAAGCTTAATTAAAATTTCTGAAGAATTCGTTCTTCCTCGAGAAGTTCCTAGAACATTTGCCCTCTCCTCCAAAAGAAGAGAGTAAATATGTGGATTTTTTAACCCCCTTTACCGGAAGAGCCGTCCAGCTTCAATCATGCGCATATCCACTTTTGACTAAAAAAGAAAAATCTCGCTTGCTGAAAATTATATCAAGAACAAATCCAACATCATGCGTAATCTATTTAATTCTTCAAATTAATTTGACATAAATGTACCACACCAAAACAAAAAATTTTTTAAGGCTTTTGATGTTTAATGCGGGCTAATTTCGTTTCTTCATGCAATCTTAAGAGGTCTTTCAGTCGTACTACGTTAGAAACTATTTGACTTGGCAAGCAACATTTCGCTACTTGAGCTTTTGATTGAGTTATTTCAGGCTTGAGATTCCATATTTGGTTCTTAAGTGCCTGAAGTTTAGGTTTATCAGATGCAACGGCCGCTAGAGTACAATTAAATGAGGAAGATCTGAAGTTAACCTTTTAAAAATGCGAAGTCTTTTTCGAAGTTGCTTATCCGTGCGTCTAATTGATCCCAGAAAGAAGGAACGTATTCTACTGTGTCTTGTCTTTCCTGGAAATCCCTACGCTCCTGATTATGGTCACCAGCATTCGTCAATTCTTTTTCTTCAGTCAGTTTCCTGCTCGTTGTAATGGACAGCTTTGCCGATCGCAAAGAGAGTTAATATATTTACTTAGGTGCCATAGATATTATCAACTCTCCAGGAGGTGCGACTTGGACATGATCAAAAGGTAAAGCTACAGATATTTCCACAGGTTCTTCATTAATCTTAACTACTGACTACATCGGAAAAAATATAAGATAATATTTTTGCTATTTGTTACGTTTCCGATTGCCCACTGCTCTCTGCTCTTCTCATTGTTTGATTTTTGGACTTTTGAACTAATAAAAATAATCATAATAACATAAATCGCTCCTAAGATTTGGACTTCCTGTTACCAGAGAGAGTTTGATAAAATCAAGAATGATTTCTTGACTGAATTCTCTTCTTTTTCTGTATTTACTTTTTCAGAAGGGAAGCTGGATCTTCTTGGCAGTTTTTCTGAAGAATGATGTTCTGTAAACTGAGTAATACAATAGTTTTTCGGTGATTCAAGAGAGTTTTGACGATTTGCTGATTGTGGAGCAAGCTGATAAGAACCTCGGAGACTCATCAATGAGATACTTTCTGAAGCTGCTGAATTCCTTTTAATCGAAGATATTATTCCTTTGAGAATGAAAGTGTTGTTAATTAGGTGTTGACTTTCAGCTTCTGTATTTTTATAGTGGCTGGAATTATTATTTAAATTATTTGAAATATTGATTTGATCTAAAGCAAACGAGTTTTGGTCTTGTGAGATATCCATACTTTTTCGCGAGAGATGCGTATCGAACTCTGAATTATTGCCTCCATTTCGAACTGAATTGGGATTCATGCTTAGAGATATAGAAAATGAGGACACTCTGGACTCCTGTATAGTATTGCCTAGTTCTCTCTTTGAGACGCTGCTCAACGAATTTTGTGATTCGTCATAAAATTTAGGTAGCTCGTGAGTTTGAGAGAAGTTTTTGCTCAAAGTGTCAGATTGTGTAATTGATTGCAAAATATTCTTTGATTTTTGCTGGGAAAACTGAGTGGTTCTATTGGTAATCTCCGATGCTCCTTTGAGCTGAGTTTGGGAAATGTAACTCATTCCAGGAGTCGAATGACGGAATTCTTTTGGTTTGACATCAGAATCTAAACTGTCAACACTCTGAGATTTTAAACTTGCTGGAGTGCCAGAATTTTCCATGCTTAATTCAAATTTTCTTCGTGAGCTGCTGATGTCTTCATTCGTTTGAGAAAGCTCGGTTAATGGGTGACTAATCGTCATTGGACTGTTGAGAACATCAAGTTCGTAATTGCTGTTGTCATCATTTCTCGGAGTCATAGAATGAAAAGAGTATTGGGTTTTCGAATGGGTAGCTGAACTCTTTAATGTGTTGAAGTCTGATTTGGAAGCATTATTAGAAGCTTGCAGTTGGGTAACCAGATAGTTGCTGATTTGACTGTCAGAATTCCATGAATTAGATGATTTGAGAGATCCAATAAATGACTCCGAAAACATATCCTGAGTCTGAGAAGAGAATACGATTTGTTGAAGACTTCCATTAGTGTTCTCAGTCCACGTTGGGTTTTCTTCAACGTCATCAATATCAGATTCAGTTCGAGACATTTACGAGTGCACACCTTACTGTTAGGTAGAGTATTATTGAAACTCAACTTGTTTGAGAGAATTTTAGCTTGCATCTTTTTGAAACAGGCAGACTAAATAGAAGCTTGCCTAAGTAGCCTTTCACTTTTTTAATTTTGAACTTATCAAATTGTCACGACCCTTTGAATCGAGAAATCAATTCTCTTTTTTTTTCTCTCTCTAAAAGAGTCTGAGAGATTCCAAAAAAACACCAAACTACTGTTTTTGTTTTTGCCACTTTCAGCAGAATCCGATTCAAGCAGGCTCTCACTTTTAATTATTCAATAATCAAAGATACTGTGCTTGCTGGCACAAAAATTGCCCGAAAGGAAATAATCTCTTGGCAGTACGATTTATCTAAGTCACACTCTTCACACTAATAAGCTTTTAAACTATTACTTCGATGACTGCTAATCGGGATTAATTCGTTCATTTTTTTGTGCGCCCGGTTTCTGATAGCTGTGCAAATGTTGTTAATAAAGTATTTTAAATTGCGCGCTGGATATCAAAACAAAAATCATTATTGCGAAGAATTTGAATTGAAAGTGCTTTGTTTTAAAAGATACTGACTCCATTTGAATGCTACCGAAACTACTACGAACAGAGTATTATGATGAAGACTATCCGCTAAACGAGCAAGAGTTTAAAGGTGTAATTGCTACACTAATTCATGCTTAATGTGTTAAGAATTCAACTTTGCAAGTTTTGAACCCTACTGGAAGACTCGTGCAGCATGCTCCTACCTCAGCTTAAGCTGTTTTGGTGACAAAGAGTCTTTGCTTAAGAGAATAGAATATCAGCTATTCGAGAATTTTATCTACAAAAGACCAGACAGCTCGATCGCTAAAGACTTAGCGATTACAGATATCGAGATTCTTGCGAAGAATATAGCTTACAAATCGAAGAAATATGAGAAAATCACATTAAAAGAACTTGAAGGTTATGTTAACACTTCAGGTAAAAAAGAGATCCACAATAAGGCAATAATAGTAAGGAATTATAGATTTGAATATCAAAGACCAGAACAAAAGAGAGTTTGAATATCGATGGCCTTGGGATGTCGTGCCGGAGCTCGTGAAAAAGCAGCAGAGTCTCTCCTATAGCGATATCTATAAGGGGATTACTCATTTTATGAGACCTGGAATGATATTTTACAACCACCTCCAAGAAGGTAAGCATATCTAGACATTGGAGGTCAGTGCTTTATTGACTGTCGCTTGCTTAGATGTGCCATTCGTCACAGCGATTGTTGCTTTGCCTTACACTCCAAAAATGCTTGACAACTTCGCAGTAATCCAGTTGTATCTCATTGCCAAAACCCTCGATATGCAATTTCAGTATCTCAAATTCTTCCACCATTTGTCGTTACTTTTTATAGTTATGATACACCGAACATATTGGAAGTGATCAAACAAAAACTCTTAGATATTTTTTACTGTGTTGAAGACAGCAAGCAAATGCATGGAATTACGCCTTGCCAAAGTAGTTTCAAGAACTGCGAAAATATAGCCTCCACTTTTTGTAACAATTTCATGTGCAAAGAATGCTGTCAGGTAAATCTGAATTTCCGAATATAGACTTGAGTTAACAATGCATTTAACTAACTCACTTAGGACTCGCAGCATAGAGAGCCTTGTATCATTCATGATAGCTACGAGCAATTTTATCGATATAAAATCAGAAGCATGTATCTTTTCGAACAGAAACGTGATTTCGATATCACAAGAACTCTTCGAGTTTTCTGCAGAAAACTCATAAGAAAGCATGATATTGTTAAAGCTTTTGAAGATTGCAATGCTGACTTAGATAATCTGGTTGTATATTACCATCCCACAGCAGCTCGAATTCAGTGTGTCTATATCACTTTTGCCTCACCTAACGAAGCCCGACGAGTGTATGAAAATCGAGACATTTATGAATCAAAATTGAGTAATAATTTTCTTTTTACGACTTTCCGGAAGTGTGATTTAAAAAATACAGGAAAATATGACGTGAAGATATCTGTATTGGGCACAAATCTCTACAAAATCGCAGAAAAAATGCCGAATGCTGCAAATACTCTCGCAATAATAAGGCCTATAACAACACTAGAAGTCGTCGACGTTTTACCCGCAGGCCCTGAATACATTAAAAGTTTGGTTCACTTAATTAATGGAGTCACGCAATTAGACGAGGAGCGATTTGTTATTAAGGAAGACCGCAACCCACTTACGGGAGAGCCTGAGTATCAGCATGTATTCGTGACGCTTCCTTCAAAGCAAGATGTTGATCGCTTATACCAAGCACAACCGTACTTCGGTTGTCTTATTGCACATAAATTAAGCCACATACAAATATGCTCTTACCTGCGCTATAATCCAGCACAATGCTTGATGTGCAGCAGCAAGAAGAATCCTTCTTGCATACATGATATGTGTCAGGATTGCTGCGCTCGCCAAAAATTCGGCACTTTGGTCTGTAAATGCTCTGCAGACATAGTGCAATCCCTTCTCGCTGATCGCAAGCAAAAGGCACAGTCTTTGCCTGCAGAACGAAAGGAACGGATTCACGATGGGGCCATGCGGCCAGAAACAGTATGTGAAAAATGTCAAAATGAGAAAGACCCAGATTGTGCAAATGGAATGTGTGCTGTCTGTTGTCCTGTCCAAGCTATTCGATTAAAGTGTCTGTTTCATGATGAAAGTTATTACTCCCGTGCCTTGCGTTCTGTGTAAGTCCGGGTGAGATATTGAATATAAAATTTTTTTTTCTCCAATTTTTAGGAGCAATGGTGTTCTCTCAAAAAAGATTCTTCAAGTTGTCGCTGAGACCCATATAAAGGTCAGGCATGAGCTTAAAAATGGTCGATACGATTGGTTTAGGCCGATCTATGGCACTTCGGTTTTCCACGACATGGTCAAAGTGAACAAAGAATTGCAGATGATGATTGACAATGCGAGTATCGTAAGGGGTTCGCAACACACAAAAAATGCAAGAGAAGGAAGAATTTTAACTTTTCAAGCAAACATACCGATTACAATTCAGATCAATTCCCAAGAGTCAATATTTGAATCAGTTAATTCTAAAGGATTGCCATATGTTGAATATCGGTATCATCAAAACACAACTAACAGCAATTTACAAGAGATGGATTTACTGAAAAATAACCCTAATAAATCCAGGTGATTGAAGAACATCGGCTTTGATTAAACTAATTCTTTGTTTTCACCATCAGAACGTTCTCCAGAGAAGATTATGAAAATCATCTTAGCACTCCTAATATAAAAATCGCTTCAAGCTTCCACTTAATACTAATGGGTACAGTCTCTTATTCTCTCTCTCTCCATTTTATTTCAACTCACTACATCAGGACTCGATTCATACAAACACACGGTTCAAGAATTGTACACAGAAATCCACTCGAAACTTCGAAAATCTGTCGGACAAATAGACCCAAAACAAGTAATGATCTTAGAAAACGAAAGCTTTTTAAGTAATTTTTCACTTATTCGCTTAATCTTATGATAATTTTAATTATCAGCAAACGTTTATATGGGCGATATATACAAGGGATGCAAAAACTTGGAAGCCAACCTCAACAGATTGGGCAGAGTGGCCTGTGTAAAATTTAACAATCCAATAGATGCAATTTGTGCATTAGTACGCGCAGTGAAGATAGCACTGCCTCTCAACGATGGGACTGTTGGGGAACCAATCATTTATCCGTCGTCGTTCTTACTCAGACTAATACAGAATTTCAATTTTTCAACTCAATATGAATTCCGAAACTTAGGTAATTGTTTTGAAATTGAATTTCGGTTCTCTAACTAAAAAAATAAAAAGGTCCATTTTTCTCTAAAGAATTGAAGGAGTTCGATCAATATTACGTGCAACTGAGAAGCTCAGAAAAAAGAACTCCAGGATCATCAGAGAAGAAAAATAAGAGAGGAGTATCAAAGAAAGGTCGACGTGGGCGTGGCAACTTCAGGTCAAAAAGCAAAAAAAGAGGGCCAAATCCATTTAAGAAAACCAAAAAATCTGAATAACTGTTTTGATTATTATTATTCCTTCCCTCATTTTTTGTAATTTTCCTATACAAAGCGATTATTTACCCATTCCTCAAATTCAAGACCTCACCATCTACAACTTAATATTTGATTCAACCTTGTGTGCGAGTGAGCTAGATTCAAAAATTCCATTAATGCTGAAGTAGGCTTCTTAGATTACAATTATTATTGTTCTTGCTGGTCTTAATATAATAATTCCACGGACTGGTGATGAAGATCTGCAATTGGCTTGATCCATTTTACGATATATTTATTACTTTATTTTTGTTGTTGCGAGTTTCTCTCGATTTCTTTTCTGCTCTCCATCGAAATTCCAAAATAATTTCCATCCCTCATCAAACCTCTTGCACAAGATTTAGAATGTTTGTATATATTTGCATGTCTGAATACAGCTTACATTAGGTGTCTTGATTGTTGATTAATTGATGGCGAGTACTTTCATGAATTAGATCTACTTGTAGTAGGTTTTTCTCCGATGCCAAAACCAAAAAAAAAAAAGGCTTGATAGACTTTCTATTAAATCATATTTCAAAGAGTTCGGAAAGACCTTTGCAAATTATCAGTTATTTCTGATTCGCTATGATTGGAAAGAATCTTTAAGTTGAATCTATCCGCTCATTCTTATGTAACTGCCAGTCTTACGATGAATCAAGATTTCATATTAATTCCCATAAATGGTACAAAATTTTGTCGGAATATTTTGAAAATTCACCAAATTTTATAAAATGAACATCTGATGTATATTAGTTGAGAATCAAACAACACGATTTCATAATAGATTTTTAGATTGAGTTGTAGCCATGAAAGAGAAAATAAAATATATTGTCTTGCAATTTGATATTAGTTAATATTTCCTCAGTTTAAAGAATTAGGCGCACAGCTGGCGACGAAACTCGGTCTTTCATTTCGACCCACACTTCTTCTTCTTGTTCCCACTGTGGATTTTCATTCAAGATTCTGCAAATCGTGTATCCAATTAGTACTGGAATCAGGAACAGGATGAACATAAATTGGTAATCCAATGATGGTAGGAAAATATAATTTATCAAATAGACCAATAAGTTCACGATAGGATAGGCCATGAAAAGAATTCCATAGAGTTCTGTGCAGCATTTCATACCAAACAATCTCTTCACCAGTACAGGAAATCCCGGAAATATAAATCCTTGGCAGAACAGCAATCCAAGAATCCAAGTCATGTAAAGTGAATTGTACTCAGCGACAAATCCAAAAGTTGCAATTAAAGTTCCTTGGATTATTAGCATCGCAATGCATAGAGCTTTAAAAGAATATTTATCAAGTAGTCTTGCCCAGAAAAATCGTGAAAAGGCGTTCGCAAGGGTGCCAGCTCCCCGAATAAAGTTGGCAAAGCTCTCGGTTTGGTACCTATTCTCTCCAAAGACTTGTAAATTTGTCAAGGTATAAAAACCAATAATCGATGTCACCATCATAAGGATAAACAGACTCCGAAAAGCTTTTGATTTCAGACCAGATTTGATATTTGGACATTCAATATGACGAACTTTGATATCAGGATCATTCGTGTCTGCATTTGGTTCACCATCCAAAAGGGATACTTTGAGGTGCTTCAGAGACAGTTTGGGACATATGAGTGAAGAACCCAAGAACATAACAACGATAAATATGAGAGAGAAATACTTAAGCATCATAGGGGCTCTATTATAGACATCTGGATCCAAGGCAGCTTCAAATGTCCCATTAAATAAGATTTTTGTGCTATCTGGATCAACTATCCAATTGCTGAGCCAGGATACAACAATTGTAGAAAGTGCAAATGCACAGTTTATGATGCCAATTACACTCCCTTCTTTCTTTGGAAAGCATTCCCAAGCGCAGTAGATAGGAATCATATAAATTAGTCCACAAGATATTCCAGGAAGAATTGCAAAGAACAAAACAAACCAAGACAATTGATTTGTTTGTGAGCTCATAAAAAGTGAACTGCAATAGATCGCAGAGCAAAAAAACAGAAATTTTTGAAAACCAACAATCCTTCCGATTTTGACTCCAAACGGTAGCCCAAGTGAGATACTTAGAATTTGTACAAAGCAGATGGTGTTGATGAGGCTATCGTAACTCAAGCTCGGATCATTCGCTTTCAAATACGATGTCACGTATGGACTAATCGTTCCCCACATGTAAAAACTTCCAAGCACGAAGTGTAATAGAAACCCACCCAACACAATCAGCTGTCCTTGTTTCCTATGATAGAAATTTCTAAAACCTAGAAAACGGATTTTTGGTGTCTGAATTTGCACGGCTATTTCAGCTTGAGATTCTTTCCTTGATGGTATCTCAGGGGCTTTTGCGAGTTCAATGTTTGTTGGGCTAATATTTTTCTCGGTCGAAGCAGTTTTTGCCATCGCGATATCAGGAAGACTGAATGACTTCTTGGGTTGAGGAGATATCGATTGTTTTCGAGCTTGAGTGGCAAGACCCCTAGAAAGCGAACTGTTATAAAATTTAGTGGAGCTCCTTTGAGTTGTTCTCATGCTGCTGCTGGTGATTCTTTCGGCATCAAAAGTTTGACACTGTGCTCGCTGATGAATTGGTGTAACTGGGTCGTCATCATCATCTGGAATCTCTTGTAAACTTGTTGCGTGACTCCCAGAAAAAGTATGCAGATTCTTCTTCCTTCCCAAACTTGCATGCCCATCAACAAGAGGCTCATCTACTTTTGGTGTACTCCTCATGCTGTCAAATCCTTTTGGTTTTGCTTTGATTTTCATGCCATCGAAAATACTTGTCTTGGTAGTAGATTTAGTGTCTCTTCTCAGTAAATTGGCCTGATAGTATCCGAAAGTCAAATCTGGTTTTTCTTCTTCTTTTTCGTCTTCTTCCATTGCCATCTGTTTGAATTCTGTGTAATTTTCAACTGGATGTTTACTTCCTTCGACCACAAAGCTTTTCTCGACATATTTTCTCTTTACAAAGTCAAGCCCTTGTGGGATTTCATGATCTGGTAATGGTTTTCGATCGAGCTCAGGATCCAGATTCGCTTCCCAATACTTATTGGAAATGATATTAGTTAATGCTTCAAAAACTTGAATGGATTCGAAAGACCACTGGTCTAAATAGGCAGACTGAATCCGAGTGTGTGCAGCTCCTATGTTGCGGTGGTAACCGGAGCAATTTAAACACACCCAGACACCAAACTTCAAAGATGCCCAGGTCGGGTCATTTGCAGAGCAGTCTGCACAGGTCCTATTACCAGAACGACTAAGTATCTTTTGAATGGTCTTAATCTTTGTTTGCTCAGCATGTGTTACAGATTGTGAACCGGTCTGGTTGGTCTGCTTTTCTCTCATTTTTTGGGAGAGTGGTGTGAAGACCGATGTTAAAATTATTTGATTATGGGATTCTCAAATAACTGAGACTGAATAACAAGGGAGCTCGGACGGGTCAATAATATACAGCGTTAAAACCACTGAATTATATTTCAATCCGAAACGATGAAGTGCCAACTGGAAATAATCTTCATTACTTTATGTTAAATGTCTATTGATAACGATCAATGGCTGATTTTAGATTTCGAAGAAAAAAAGATGAAGTAGCAGATAGGATCAAAGCCCTCTGCAAAAACCAGATTCTGAAAACATTTAGCAAAATAAATCCTGTAAGCATCGAATCCTATGCTTAGCCATCAAGGAGAAACTGCAATTTGTAATCTGCTTCTCAGCAGACTATTGCAAATGAGTCAGCTAGCGCTTGATTCCAGATGTTCTCAGAACTCTAATAAAATTATTGAATTAATGACATTAATTCAAATTCAAGAGCAATTTATCAAGCTAATATAAAATCAAATTTTCCGGAACCATAAATTCAAGGATACTCTGCAAAACGTCATGTAGGAAAACATTCACAAGAAAATAATTTCATATTACGCGCACTTATATGAGAAAAATTTTAGATTTACCGAAGAAAAGATTGAGACTAATGCTCAAGAGAAATAGTCTGCTATACTCAGTCAGTACAGTATAAGTCTCCATTTGAAATTAAAACGATCGTGTCTCAATGAAAAAGATAAATATCTTCTCATGAAACTCTGGGCTTAGCTCTCTCTCATTACTAGGAAAGCATTCAAAAATCATGTACATTGATTTCCATTGATTGACATACATTGGTAAATAGACACAAAATTCATCCATAAAAATGTATGACTGATCGAACCTGGCTAATATTTTTGGTATACATACCCTCTCTCCAGCAAATAACTCACTACTTAAGGCAAGTTCTTTTTGTTTTCTTCCTTTTTGTTGCGTCTATCAGTTGAGCTGAGCTCTGATTATTTTATCTCCAGGAAGAATCTCCAAGTTTCTCTCCTTTATTTCTAGCATTAGGATCCAAATTAGGGAAAATACTCTTCTCAAAATTTCCTTTACTTGGATTTGATTTCAGAGCTGAAACTAAGACATTATCCTGTCCTTTGCACAATGCATTCAGTTTTAAATTCAACTGAAGTAGTTTATCCACGCTTACATCAAATGGTTTTCCGAGATCGTCACCATTAAGAGAAAAATCTTCTTCTGATTCGTCGATCATCTTTTCATCGTAGGCATCGAAGTTTTCTGATGGTGTCATATCTTCAATGTAAGTTTTGTAGTACTCGCTTATTAGGTTAGATTAATGGGGCGCAAAATAACCAATTTGGTTACTGCAAGCCGCGCATAGTCTCATTCAATACTTTCTCTTCAAAAGATGTATAAGGATATGCTATCTCTTTGAATAATCGTATTTCTTGCTCCTCTCTGCAATTAATTAGCGGTTTAGAAGTGATAAAATACACTCTTACAATGCTATTTCTTGCACTTTTTCAGGAACAGGACTCAGCACCTCAGTTTCTCTCGTGAAAATTGCAATCTGTGAACAGAATCCTCTACTCGTATCTCCCCATTTTGGAAGACCAATCCCATCCAGAGTTACTTTATACACTGGAAAAATACTTTATCAAACTCCTGGATGAAAATGTTACGATAGTTTTTGCAAACACCCTGAGCCCATTCTTCAAACTCTTTCCTCGTAAATTCGAATTTATGATCATAATGCCTAAACTTTGGTCTACAAAATCATACTGAGTATTATTAGATATAGTGAAATTTACGTTTCATTATTTTCAAAGAAATAATTGAATTCGTAGTTCGGTGTTGTCACAATAACCAGAGGAGGTCTGGCTATATGAAAAATGTTCTTTTCGAGTTTGTCAAGATCTTTTTTATAGAGATGCTCAATCATTTCGATCAACACAAAAGCGTCAATTTTAAACTCGGTGAATTTTTGACAGTTCTTGAGCAGGTCAGCTGAATTTCACGGCGATAAGTTTAAGAATATTGAGAGAATCATAAGATTAATTACCATTATAAAGCTCCACAACTAATTTTACTTCTCGTTGACTTTCATTGAGATAATGGAACCATTCTGGTTGTAAATTCTTTCAAAACACATAAGTTGACATGAAAAGGTAAATCTAATTACTTCTGTTGCGGCTTCTAGAGCACTATTGTCGACATCAACACCGATCTGTTAGGATTAGAAGATAATAGGATGTTAAATTTTCTTACAAGTTTTTCAACGGTCATGTCTCTTGTAAGTCTTTTTATTAGCTGTCCATCATTGCAACCAATGTCGAATATCTTTATGTGTTACCAGGTTACAAGAGTCAATCTCTTAATTACTCTTTTGCAATTATTTTGCTCAAGTATCTCGCAAACTTTTGCATGCCTTTTCTCCCAAAGTCTCATTCCATAAGGATCGTAAAAGATCTTGTCTTCATAAGCATCTGTTTCCATAAAAACCTGAAGTAAAGTTGATTTAATTTATTTATTCTAATGTTAGGAAAATGAAAATATGCAGTATTTATTTACATGCCTATCATTTCACAAATTAAAGGAGCTCGCGCTGTGCTGATTTAGTAACAAATCAATTTTTAGGAGAACTCGTACTCCGCTTTGGAATTGAATTATTAGCGAATATTCATTTGTTTTCGAAATTTTTTCGCTTCCAATAATTCAAGAAGTGCAGATTTGCGTTATTTAAACCCTGAAGGAACTAAAAATCATCATCACCTGAAAATATTACCTTTGTCTCAATGTACAAAATCAACAGATAATATAGTTTGAACATCATTTTAATATATAATTTTATTTTTGTTAAAACAATAGAATGAAACTTGTATTTCACATCGATAATTGATCTACTAATGAATATCTATCTTATTCAACTAGTTAAGAGTGAGACTAGAGCTGCTGAATAATTAACAGAATTACAAGAGTGAATCCTCAACTGTCCGAAAGAAGTTTTTAAGTTTCCCAGAATATGTGATTAATCTCCAATTTTAAGGGATTAAGAATCTGTGAATGCGTTGAATAGCCTATATATTCTTTCTTACCTCATCTAAACAATATAGTCAATAATAATAATTTTTTTTTTTCGTCAACAACATTAACGAAATTTATTTAGTTCCACTGACATATATCTTAATGCGAAATTTTGCTGCTAATGTCAGCCTGTCCTGTATCAGGATACAACTATCAGTTATCAAAACCCAAAACCAAAACAAAAAAAAAATGAATTAATCGATTTTAAGAGTCCGTTTCTTTCGTTCAAAACAAGCAGTTGCAGGTATTGCGTCACTCATCCGACTCCCGACTCAACACTATAATTGTTATTCACAACATCATAAAAAGTAATTTATTTTACTATATTCAGAGTTTCGCATTGGTTCCCTATAAAATTACTCTTTGGTATATGTTCGTCAGTAGGAAGTACTTTGTTTTCATTCATAATATTAGTGCTTTCGAAATAACTTGTTCCAGTAAATTGGCTATGTGGAATTTCTTCTTCCTTAATGGGAGATTCGTGCTTGTGTGAACTTTTCGGGAGGCTTGTGGAAATATGGTTTTTTTCTTCAAGTGCCACTGATGTATGAGAGATTTTTTCTTCTTGAATAGTAGGCACGCTTGGTTTATCACAATTCTCTTCAATTTTAACCCCCATGGCTTCAGCTAATTTATTGACATCTTTCCCAGTAGTTAAATTTAATGAGGTTCTGTGACTTCCAAGTGTTGCTAAAGCATTTTTTCCCACCTCGCTAAAATCGAAAAACTAATAATAAGAAAATAAATCTCAACAAAATCAAAAAAATAAACAAACCCCGATAATGATCGCGTGCTTCATTTTGATTATCAGTTTTCCAATTCTCTTAATGAGAACATCAGCCTAGTCGTGTATGATGAATGAAAATTAAGAAACAATATTATTTTTGAATTTAACCTCATTAGGAATCTTGTGTTTTAGCTCCATCAAAAAGGTTTGAATCATTTTCATATATTTTCCCAAGTGCGAGGCAATGAATTCATGTTGCATGAAGTCAAGCTGCTCGATCTCATCTAATACAGCGCGTAGGTCAACTAAATCTCTCAACAAAGTTATCTGGCTGTATTCTTCACCAAGCTGCTCAGAAAGCTTCTCTGCGATTGACTCGCATTCTTTTTCGAGTTTCCTGGATTTATTGTTCTCCTCGATGGCCGAATTAATTCTCATCTGGTTCGTTAAAGCCTCGTTGTCAACAATAACATTATTAAGGCTGACTAATGTGTAGGCTTGATCTTCATTTCTAAAATCTTCTTCAGAAAATGGCCAGGACTCATCAGGCAGTGGGTCTCCCAAACTATAATCAGATTCTGATGGATCCACGGCTTTTTTTGAACTTGATTTAGTTCGTGGATTTCTTCGGGCATATTTCTTTCTTCTCAGGGAATCTCTCCCTTTTTTCAGCACATCATCTAGAAGAATATAAGGACAGTCATAGCTGAAGGTAAATTTACTATTTCTCGAAGAATCCTGGACAGATTGATTTTCAGAATCCTCAATCTTTGATTTGATAGTTCTTCTTTTTCTAGGTTTTTCCTTTTCTGATTGAATCAAAGTTGAACAGGTCATCTCATTCGAATTGTCATCCTTTGAGAAGGGTTGCTTGGTTTCACCTAATCGACCTTTATACCTTCTCTTTTGGCCTTGGTGAATCTTAGTTCGGAGCCTAATGGCCTCACTATTATCAAGATTGTTGGCTAAATAAATATCCGAAGGTCTGCGAGTTCGCTTCGCGTTGTTTGCAACCGGCGTAGAGTTTGATTTCGTCAATCTTTCGAGTTCGCTGGCCTTTTTCTTTTTTGGTTTCTTAACAGAAGGCTCTCTTGGCATTACTTCATTGCTTTGATTCTTATTTGAATTATGAACGATTTCAGCTAGATTATTTGAAGTTAATATTATAAGAGACTATAGGTTTTGTAATTATTCTACTTTTATTATACGCTAGTGGGATTTCCAACTTTCTGTTATCTGTTCCTGAAGGTTGTTTATCTTGAAGCTGAATATACATGCAATTTGGTTAGCCCAATCACCAAGCAAAAGTTCTACTTGCTTTCCTCCGGCTCGATTCGAGGTGGAATGATTCGAACTTCTAAGTTCAGAATGTCTAGGGTCGTCTTGATTTCTGTCCAAGAGAGTACTTAATGCTTTTTGGATTGCTGCATGTAACGCTTTGTCGTTCGCTCGTGAATACTTTTTTAATCCGGACTCAAAATCAGCTAGCTTGTTAGATGATATCGTTAGGCTATATAAAAAATGTCGTAGTCATGTGAGACCGTATTTATCTCCCCCAAAAAAATACCTTACAGCTTGATTGATGAGCTGAACTGTGACATTGGGTGAACTGCCTTTCCTTTTTGGAAGGTCCGCATTTAGTACCTAAGTAACAGTTATCTCTTTAATGTAAAATCAAATCTTTAGCTGACCCGTGCAGGCCACCATGGTATTCCTTTCGCTTTTGCCCAAACCAATTGATTGCTCTTTATCATTTTGTCTTCCCGCCGAGATATCCTTAGGATAATTTAAATAAAATGTATTTGTTAAATCAACACGCGAAATAATTACCTCGGTTCTAATTTGACAGCCCAGCAGGATTCCAACCGTTTTTTGTAAACATACACCCTCTTCAATTTCAATCAAGCTTGAAACTCTATCATGAATCATTTTTATTAACGAGTGATACATCTTCTCTCTGACTCTTTCAACTGAGTTATGAAAAGGACTATATTTTCAACAGTTTCTATCACGCATAAGAACAAAAACATCGATGGTAATCGATTCTGTTTGGCTTGATTTATGTGAGCCGCCCTTGAAAGCATAAAATTCAAAATTTTTGGCATAAATTAAAAGCGGGAATACTTCTCAGAGTGTATTAATTCATTTGCACAGGTCTAATAAGAATGTCATGATTTCGATTTTAGTACAGATGCTCCCAGAAGCCATTGGTCCCCCAAAGTGAATGTTACTCAGCTCTTTACACTTGATTATTCATTATATGCTTTCATTAAAAACAGGTGCCATAGCTCTCCTTCTATTGCTCTAAAAAAAAAGAGAGAAAATCTTGCGGCTGAGAAATTCCAGAATCTTCTTCAAACCAAATTTTTTGAGAGATAGAAATACATACCTTGAGAAATACTTGTTGACATGTGAAGCTATTAAATTAGTATTAGATTATAGAGTCGCTAAATTCTTCATTATGAAGGTTTCATTCGATTCTACTTTCAAGCGAATAAATCTTTCCAAGTATATGCGGTAGCTATGTATAGAGAATAGTAGCTGGTAACTTTTGCTCAGCCTTTTTTGAAAACAAGTTCTTTACGACCAAAACCAAAAATCGAAAATCCAACTTAGATTTCAAAATAGTATACGAAAAGCGCTTGTGCGACAATTTTGGTATGCAACTTATAACTCCTTATTAGGTGTTATTTCTCACTTTAAAATTCTGAGACAATATACGGGTATATACCTCTTTGACACCCTTAGAGAAGTTTTCTTTACATCTGTGATGAAAAACTATTTCAAATTTCTTCGCAAATTAAAGTGTCCCAAAAAACTCTCTTGATTGAGTTTGCGTATCTAGTCTTTCCTAATGAGATAGCCGGCTTTATTCAATACCATATTGTCAAAAATATCGACTAGACATTCGTTTTGAAGCCTATTATATTAGCTACTTTTTTTCGCCAAATACTTAGAGTTATAATTTATTTGTTTGAGACTGGAAAAAATTTAAATGGAACATAATCCAAACGGATTCGAAAAAGATTTCCAGAAGAACATTAGCCTAAAAACAATTGCATCCTCACTCTCTCACGAATATTCTGATATCATCTCCTTTTCAAAAGACAATGGATTCACAGCCGAATCTCGGCAGCAAGGTGACTAATCTATGGCAAATTTGCTTTTTCTAATATTCGTTTTTTGACTTTTGTGCTAGTGCTGAAACTTCTACAAAACAACTGTTTGTATCAATTCAAACAACTTCGCACCATCCTCAAATATCTCAGCTACGACCAACCAACCGCAAAAGAAATCCAAGTAGTCATTTTTTCAATTTTGACTTTGACGCTGGATAGGATCGACTTAATGCCCTAGAAAACGAAAAAAATGACAACACAGTCTCATTTGACAAATTCTACGTGCAATTTAATCAGCTTTTGAACGAAGACGTCCAGCATTTCAAGTCCTTAGCGTGTGTCTAAATCACAATGGCTAAAATTATGTACATTAGATTCCCAAGTTTGAATTGCAGTGTTGCTTCGCATATATTAAACTCAAAAAGCTACCACTATCTACCTTTCGTGGTGCGTAGAACCGAGCTTGATGATGAAAATAAAATATCGGAGAAGATAAACAACTGCATATACTCAAAACTACCTGCTAGTCTAAGCCTTGACTCTATTTTTTCATCAGTGAAGTAAGCCATTCTTGTGCAAATATTCTGGGACTGATAAAATCAAAAAGCATTCAAGATGGTATCCTCAAAATGGATAGTGAAGAGCTCGAGTTGGAGCTTTCGGTTTTTTTCGATAGTCAGCCCATGATTTACAAGTGGTTCGTTATTTCTCTGAGGCTCAAAACCATTGGATTCTTCAGTGAAAAAGAGCAGAAAGAAGTAAGCACCTTAGTTTCCAAGAAACAGGCTAATATTTGAAAATGCCTAGCTACTCAATCACCTAAATATGCTATTGGATGATCTCTATTCGAAAAATAATGACCTCGAATATTATTTCATCCATTATATTGTCTATGAAGTTAAGAAACAGTTTTCAAAGAAACTATTACACTATTGGCAGAATCAAGTAAGCTGATGCAAAATTACCTCTTCTGAGATATTTGATTTTTTTAGATCAAGTCAATTCCAGAGGAGCAAAAAAACATGATTCAAATCGTTGACCGCAGCAGCAACAAGAGCGACCTTTCACTTTCTCTACTCCTCTGGAAAGATGCACTGACGGTGACAGAGATTTTGAATCAAAAATCTCTCACTGTGACAATGTATGTTGATAACCTGACCATTAAAGATTTTTCTGTGAAGCCCGTGTCTTCAGTCTTTCTTGGTGTAGGGAAATTTGATATCATCAAGATGAAGATAGATCCTGGATTGATTCCATTTCAAACAATCAGATCAAAAATCAAGCAATTTGGAGGAAAGATTAGATTGGAAGATATAAACGCGTTGTATTTAATTGCTAATAAAAAAGTTGATGTACTAAACGCGAATTCTGTCTTCGATATTGGAGATGTGATCAATTCGATTCAATCCCTCAGTAAATTCATGCTGCAGTACCTCTATTTGAGAAGGTTATTCCAAAAAATTGGAGAGTTTTATGAAGAGCGTAAGCCATATATTTCTCCCTTCTTCTTTGTTAACAATATATCTGCAAATGAACTAGTGGTCAAGGTAAGCTTGTCGTTTACTGAGACTGATGTTTTGGAAACCTATACTGCTCTAAGCTTCGATGGCAGTGTATTGAGCGTTGGAATTGATAATCAATCCGGAGAGTTTCGAATCATGCTAAACAAATCTGATAAAATGTTCGATAATTCCTTCATTCTGAGTCTGATACAGGTAATAAACCAATCCTTCCCTTCTGATTTAGCTAATCACCTCTCCTTTTTTTTTCTCTCTCTCACACTCAGAATATGGAGTCACAGCATCTCGTGCAAGATCCGATAGAATTTTTGCGGATAATCAAGATATCAATGTTGATGAATGCAATAAAAAGGAACTGCCCAAATTTCAATACCACTTTTCGACATGATCATGGATCGTTCACGGTCAAACTCGAAGGCTACACAGAGGCAAAAGCATCAGATCTGACTCTAAAGTGCCAAATGGGCGCGAATAATTTCAATTTTTACAAAGATATAAGATATTCACTAACTTCTAATGTCTATGAGCAGGTGATTCCCGAGCCTGTTTTGTTCAAGCATACAGAGTTAGAGAATATTATGAATGTGATCGAAAATAAAGATAAAATAAACATCTCAGAGCAGTTCTTATTACACAAACTGGACGAGTTCGGACGCCTCATTCATCTGCTGTGCACTTACTCAGTGGCAAAGCTCATTTTTTGTGAAAAAATTGAAAAAATTGGCCAAGAGACAAATAGAGCCAATCAGAACGGTCACCCGACGGGAATTTGCAGAACACCCAAAGAGTTTTTCACTTATAGTTTAAACTACTACCCCCCGCTAAAAGAGTCGAAACAGCTAAAATTCAAATTCACCGCTCAAGGTCTCGTGATAATCACTGCAAAAATGCCTTCAAACCCTACTAAAAAGGCTGGACCGTATTTTAGCCATTTTAAAGGTAGTTATCCATGATGGTTTGCCCACTTACTTCTTCAAGGGAAAAAGTATTTGTTTACGTTAAACGATGAGACAAGAAGGGATGAAATTTTTGAATCTCACATACTAATAAGGTAATTTTGTTACAAGCGACCATTTATTCTTACAACAATTTCTTTTTTTTCAAGCACCAAAAAAACGCAAAAATTCTTCACTGCTCTTGTTTATTATCCTCTTCACACACTCCTGAACTCAGTCTACAGAATAGCTAACTCAATTAACGACAAAGGACCAATTATCGATCTCTCAACGCATTCGCATTTGAAGTTTGAAATTAGAGGAAATCTTCAGGCAAATGATACTGATCTATCATATAACGTCTATATGATTCATGACACTTTCCCAGGAGGTACAACTCGCTGTATTCCTCCTCTTCCTGAACGAAGCATATTTAAATATGATAAAAATGATAAAAGCAAGCAAGTAAACGAATTCTCTAGATTTGTTTGTCTAATATCTTTCTCTAATGCTTCCACTAGGTGCTTGATTTTTCTTATGAGATTTTAAGAGTGATACAGAAATTTTCGTGTCTCAAATTCTCACCCCAAGAAAAGCATTTGCAATGTTTCAGCGACCCTAAAAAAATGCTGCATATGTTCTTAGTTGCGGGAAGAACCGCGAAGATAGTGGTCAGATCTCAGCACGAGGTGCATTTCTCGTTTTATATTATCGAAGCTGACGCTGCGGTGTACAATTTCAAAGAAGCTGATAATATAGCTGTGAAACGGAAGTACATGAGAGACTTTTTCGAATCTTTCGATAAAGCGAGCAAAGAAAAACCCTTCGAAATTAAGTGCTATGACGAATTTATCCAATTGAAATTGCCACGTGATAAACCAAGCAGCTATCTGTCACTGGTCCTGGAAAGTTTGACTGGCAAGTTGCTACGGTATTCATGTTTTCCAAACGAATAGTTAAATGAACATTTTATTTCCAATCACACATGGATTCGATTCATACACACACACGTTTTTAATTGTGCATCTGTTCCTATTGAGAAAAAAAAAAAGATTGGCTAAATATTGAAAAGGAAAGAAAATATTGGAGTTTCTAATTAAATATTAAAGTAAGTGTCATAAAAATATTAAAATATCCTTCGAAAAAGACAACAAACTTATGAATTCGACAATAAAAATTCCACTGCAACCAAAAGCCACGCTTGAAGGGCATAAAGGTCCTATTTATGTTGTTAAATTCAGCAGTAAGTGTTGTTGCTTGGCAACTGTCAAAGTTTGATGAATTTTAGAAGATGGAATGTATTGCATGAGTGGATCTCAGGACAAATCGATTAATGTAATATGAACTTTCGAAAATTTCTTTCACTCATGACAAATGGGGGAGCAGTTATACAATCCACATAAGAATCTGTTGATCAAATCATATACAGGCCCACATAATCACGAAGTACTCGATATTGCAATGTATTTTTCACTTCTACTTGAAGAACTGAGCTATGAATCTTATCTAATCACAGCGCAGGTGACGGAGGCAAATTCGCATCCGTAGGAGGCGATAAACTAGTTTTCGTCTGGGATGTCACAACCGGATCTATCATCAGAAAGTTTCATGGGCACAATGCAGTATTGTCATCTGTTCAAGCCTTTTTTTTATGCAATTTGTCTAGAGAATAAACTCAGTTGCTTGGAATGATGATTGCAGTGTCTTGGTCAGGTAAATTTGCTCTTAAACTCTCAAGTCTTGATTTAATAACCCCAATAATAATGATACAGTGGATCATTCGACAGCACAATGCGATTTTGGGATGCTCGGTAAGAAAAAGTAACCCACAAATTGTTTTAGTAACTCATTTGAACCAATAGATCAAGCAGCAATTATGAGCTTCAGGTTCACTTGTTATTGTCGAGTTAATGAACGTTCGCATTATTTCTTAGACCTGTAAAAATTTCAAAGATAGCGTGACGAAAGTTAAAGTTGTAGACAAACAAGTCGTAGCAGCGTAAGGATACTTGATCTCCAGATTGCTACAGGATCAATTTATTAGATGTATGGATGGATTGGTGAGAACCTTTGATATTCGCATGGGAGAGCTATTAATCGACGACGCAAAAGGTAACTGGCTATCTCTTGAGAACAATCCCTCAAAAACAAAAAAATAAACCAGCGGCTGTCTGTTCTATCGACATATCTCACGATAAAAAAGTGTTAGTTGCTTCTTGCACGGATTCCAAATTGAGATTAATAGACAGAGGAAACGGGGAAATACTTAATGAGTAATTACTTTAAAATTGAGAGATTGGAATCAGATAACAATTCATCATTAGGTTTGCTGGACATAAGACTGAGAGCTATGTCACAGAAGCAAAATTCTTATGGGGCGATTCTCACATTGTTTCTGGGTATTTAAGAGCTTCTCTTCGTTGGAGCTTATCAAAATTTCGATAGTTCTGAAGATGGTATAGTTTATGTCTACGACATACTGCAATCAAAACCGATCTATCGGCTAAAAAATCACATGAGAGTTGTTTCTTGCCTCGATATTAGTCCCAAAAAAGACGCATATGTATCAGGGTCATTCGATGGAAAAATAACACTCTGGACTGATAATTAATGGTTTCCAAATACAAGAAAGAATAATTTGAGAGTTTTATTGATGGTTCCACATAAACAACTCACATCTTTGTAAGCAGCGCTTAATTTTATGTATTGTATTCTCATTGCTCTCTATTAGTGTTATTTTATTTTATTTTTTCACGTGCTGATGGTTACAACTGATTTTCTTAGCTGTTATCTTTCGTTCATGCACATATTGAGGGCGTATCTCTTACTAGTACTGCTTGAGCAGGATGCTGGATTAATAACGCAAGCGCTATCTTATCTCTCGAACTTCTAATTTAAGAAACTAAAGGTCAAAATCATGCTGATGATTTCGAGATTGACCTCATACAAGTATCGGAATCCACCGAATTAATACCATTCACTCAAAAAATTATTCCGGAACTGAAGAAGGTACTATCCAAATTTTCTAAGAAATAATAGGATTTATTACTCAGTGCTTCGTACGCTTCAATTTCTTAGAGGCGCTGAACCACTCGATACACATAGAAATGGCCACTGCCATCTTATTGTGATAATTCGAAGTTTGTCGCGGTTTTTGATCTTGAAATCATCATGATAGAAAGTATACTAAAAAGCTTCATCGTAGATAAGAATATTTTCGGCACAATTGGTGATATTTTAAATATATACAACTAAGAATAGATGTTGGTATTGGTGGTCAACAACTGGACACTTGGAATTCGATTACCAATGTTTCTCACTAACAGCAAGCAAAACTCCCATGAACGATTGCCTCAGTTGCCATCATCAGATTTGTAATATAGTAATTTGCTCACCAAAGGAATTGGTATATCATGTATCGAAGGGAGGTCTAAGAATTGGGTTAGCGAAGAAAAATCACTGAGTGAAAATTGGAATCGATTTGAAATATGATTTATATAGGAAAGTGCTGATAAGAACAAAATTGCTCACTGTTTGGTCCAAGTTTTTCAGAATGCCGACTCTTTGAATACCGATCTGTTCATAGGTAGAAAACAATGACACCAATATTTTATTATTAGAATTCTTACCTTCGATTTGGTTGGCACTGTCGATGTTGCTGGTATTGAACAAATGGAGTCCTTGATACATCAACAGGAGGTATAGTACTGTTATGGGAATCACGGCCATAATTGCAACTGCCCATGAACGGTTAGGATAGCTGGTAATACCAATTTTATGCAGCACGCTCTCTGGGGTCAAGACCCAGAAGACAAATAACCCTAAAACATTCATTTTCAGATTGCTGTGAGGGATACAAGAGTCACCGAAAAAGATGTAGCTGCCCACGTAGCCCACGAATGAATTTATTTCGACTCTTTTCATTGATCTTTGTTTTACCTGCTTTTAAAGATTTTTAAAAAATCAGTCTAATAGTAAAAATTTGCTTTCTAACTGTATGTAATCGTTTCAAATGATTTTTCATTAACAATTTTGAGAGATCCTGAATTTGTGAACACTCTTCGCGATGATTTAGTTTGATTCCTCCTTCCAACAAAATAACTCGCAGAGCTTCTCTATCATTAATCAAATGACCTCTCAGATATGATCATCAAATCTCCCTCAATTTATGATATATCCGAGAATTTTTAAGAAAAGTAGGAATTTTGAGAGAAAAAAACACAAAATTTTTAGCTTAATATTGAAGGTTGGAAATGGAATTGCCTCAATAACAATTACGTATTTATAGCTAAATTATCTTTCACAATTTCGAATCCTTAGTAACTAAAAAAAAAAACTGAAATTAAAAATAGATAGAGATGGGAAACATTTGTGGTACCAAAAAGAAAGCGTCTCAAAAAGAGAGGAAGCTGAAGGATCTCCTGAAGGACCCTGAAGAAGTGAGAAAGATTAAAGAGAACGCCGCGGCTCAGTTCAGAGCGGCTGACAAGGATGGTAGCGGTCAATTAGATTTTACAGAATTTGAGCAAAGTTGCATTGCCTACAACAGGAAGCACGATTACCCACAACCGACCCAGGAACAAGTACAACAAGCCATGGCCCAATACGATAAAGATCGCAACGGAAAGCTCAGCCTACCTGAGTACCAGAACATGATTATGGATGTCCTTAAAATTCTTGCTGAATTGGAGAAATAAGTTCCATTCACTGTAATATATACATCCTCTATAAATTAAATTCTTGAATATCTATCTCTTCACGCCTTGGATGTATAATTGCGAGAGCCAACAAAAGAAATTAGTTTGAAGGCTAAATAATACTAGTTTATCATCAGTTTATAGATAAACGAATAAAATTAAAAAAAAATTAAAAATCATCAATTTTACATATCTTTTCATTCTTTCAAAGATCATTCTCTGTAAGAACTGATTATAAGAAGACTATATGTTATTGTCGTTCAGAGTAGATGTGGTCAAGACTAATTATCAAAAGAATTTCAGATCAAGCTTGCCAAATTGCTGATGGTGTCACGTGATCAAGTTTGGAATATTCATTTTTCTGCTTTATTCCACGGTTTTTTTCATCTTTCCTCGACTTTTAGAAAGGGAAAGGATGAGCCCTCTTTTTTTTTTAGGAAGATGAGTTATTTTTGTTCTTGTTTTAACTCGATAAAAATTCATCTATGAAATTTAAGAGAAGAGCTTGCAGGGGTTTTCTCTATCAAATATTTTATCAACTAACTATTCTTGTCGATTTATTCATTTATGATCAAATCTATGAGCTTATAATTTGATTTTTCGCTCTTTTTGAACGCGACTAAAGCCATGGCTTCCATAAATTCCGCCATTTTTGCAATTTTTCCAGAATCTTTTGTTAAGAAAGCTTCAAGCTGCTTCTGGGTTATTAAAATCAATGTTGAAGCGTCTCTACGCGCATATTCTAACATGGATTTTGGTAGAGGTCTCACTCTCCAGTCTGACGTTTGATATACCTTATCAAGGTGGACATTCAAATATTTCATCGCTAGCTGGAAGAGCGATAAGCTTCCCTTGGCGTCATGCAAAATTTTTTCGGCTGATGCTGTGTCGTAGATGTTCACCACATCAAACCCAAAGGATGACTTCAACCACTTCAGATCTGTGTCACATCCATGGAAAAGTTTCAATTTTTTAGCATCTTCAAAAATCAGAGCAAGCTTTTTTGTCAGAATTTCTCTAAGGTACATAGAGTCAAAGATAAAATCTTCATTTCTTGTAGAGATCTGTAGCAGACAAATAAATCCACTGCGACCATCAGTGGCCTCTTGATGGTACTCAAGATCAACTCCAAGCACCATTTCTTGAGCTATTTGAGGAAAAGCATCCTCGAATTCCTGAATGTTACTGACTAAACGGTACTTTCTTTTTGATAGCAACGCCTCGAAAGTCTCGTCATCTTTTTTGAACTCTTCAGCCATGTTTAAAATAGCACCATACGATTCATTGAATGCGGCTTTAACCACTTCATCGCATTCGATACCTTGCAAAGCTTTCTCTTTGAGGATGTGAAATTTACTTTGAAGATCAATTAGTTGTTGCTTATATTTGTGCACCCAAATTGGATTCTCTTGAATAATCTTCACTTCGTACTTGGGAATCCGAATGTGTTTTGAATCAATATTATGGAGGTGATAACTAGTAAGTATGTTGTAAACGTCCATATACCTTCTCACGATGGCGATTTCAAACGCGTCTAACCCATCAGAATTTTTTTCCTGGATCAACTTCTCCCAGGCATCATTTATTGACATAGCCAGGAATTTATTTCGAAATTTCGAGCGATCTTCAGGAGAAATCTTAAACATGTATTCAAGCAGCAACGTGATGCAGTCTGTATTTCTTTTTTCAACGAGATGAGTTAATAAAGTGTTACCATCTTCAGTTGAAGAGAAAATATTGAACTGCACGTTTTCTAGGAGAACCCGAAACGTGTTTCTGGAAGTTGCTTGTAAATCGTCAAGCTCGGTGACTGCAATCTCGATTCCATCAAGGAGAGTAGTGTTTGAACTTACAATAAAGGAGAGCCCTTCAGCCCAGTCATATTTGAACAAATGAAGAAGAAATTCCTTGAGGGAGTCATTGAGATTCCATTTCGCAAATTCTTGAAGAAAATCAATAATTTTTTTATCCTTTAGGCCTGCCAATTTTTCAAAAAGAGATTTCTCTATTTTAACCTGTGTTTGATTCATTCTTAACCAATTTGCAAATATCTCGATGAAATCTTTAGTTCCTGCGGCTTGATTTTTGTTCTCAATAATCATGCGAAGAATCTCACTTAATAATCGATCTGCTTCATCTTTGAACTCTGTCATCCCTTGGAAAAATTGTGTGGTATTGAGTAGATACTCAAATATTTCCACATTTCCCTTCTCAATAGCCTTTCCGATCACATTAACTCCAGCGTTATTACGAGCCCAGAGATCAGCATTATATTTTTCTAGAAGAATTTTAACAATAGCTATATTCCCAAAATGTGCAGCTTTGAGCAATGCTTCCTCTCCGTCATCATTTTTGGCTCTAGAATTTACTCCCCTCTGCAGAAGATATTCGACACTGCGGATGGCGTCAGTCGAAGATGCAATCAACAATGGGGTGTTACCATTCTCATCTCTTGCTTCTGGGTTGGCTCCTTTATCCATGAGCATTCCTGCTATCTCTGGTGAATCTTCTCCGTAAACTCTTCCCCAAGCCTTTCCCCACACAGGATAGTGCAAAGCTGTTCTTTTTTTGTTATCAGTCATTTCAAGCTTGAGTTCAGGAACCCCGAGCAAGTATTTAACAACATCCGCTCTCCCTTCAAAAGCTGCTTTTTGTAGTGGAGTACGCCCAAGCTTCGATTGAATATTGACTTCGCATCCTCGTTGATGGAAAAATTTGACGATTTCAGAAGTCGACTCACAGGCTGCCCAATACAAAGGAGTTCTCATCTGAATCTCTCTATGCTCTAAGTTTGCTCCCTCGTCGGCTAAATACCCAAGCAGTTCAATATTTTCTGATCTGATAGCGTAATAAATAGGAGTTGCTCCATAGCAATCCTGAGATTCAAGGTTACAGTTGTACTTTCTTAGCAACTTAACCATCGGTATATCACCATTTTCACAGGCAAAATGAACTGCAGCTTTGTGTTTATCAGAATCATCAATCGAATCGGGATCAGTTCCTTGTTGGAGCATTTCTTCCACAGCTTTGTGATTTTTTGACTTGACAGCGGCAATAAACTCAGGCTTAGCAAATTGTTTTAGCCTTGCTCTGAAAGTATTTTTCAGATTCTTCTTAGATTGAATCGAGGGATCAACCTTATAGGTAACAAAGCTTCCATAGCTCTTCATCATAGCTGAATACCATTTAATCAGCTTCGGAATCACTTTCTGTGCATCAGTTTGTTTTTTTGTCATTTTTGACCAAATGACACACCTTGTAAGAGAGCTAAGAACAACTACATCGACTAAACAGGCCGTCTCCTGAGCAAAATATCCGGATTCTAAAATAAGACCGTTTAATTGTACAAGAAATTCAAAATGTTTCTTTGCCAAGCCGGGATCTTTAAGAGTATTACAAATGCGAGCGACTTCCAAAAACTTTGTTGAAATAGGGCTTAGTTTGACAGTTGCAGGATCGGTAGTAGGTTCAATCTTGTCAGTTTCGTCAATTAGCTTCCAGAAAGTTACATAATCAAAGTCTGGGCTGTTCAAATTTAGCGTATGTGTTTTCACAAACGCCTTTCCATGCAAATGCTCTGAAAGCCTGAACTCCCAATTGCTCTCTATTACCTTCTTAGAAAAATCCACATTTTCTTCGTTGAAGTACATTGCTTTTGTTATTTTGTGATATAGTAATTAACAATACCTGACTATTTGAGATAATCTTAATAAAGACTTTTAAATAGCCAATCAGAAACGTCCAAAAATCGGAGTGTGCAATCCATGCATAATGTTTCCAGAAAAGTCTTGATTAACACGTGGAGATTCTAACTATGAATAAAATAACCAGATAGATGTAGCCAGGATCAATTGATGAATTGTAAAGTCCTATTTCTTCCATGTAACTGCTAGGAACTTTCCAAATCAGTGAGTTGCTAAAGAGATTTTGCTTAGACTTATTCAGGTTTTACGAAAGAATTGCAATTTCCAACTTCGCGATTGAAACTTGCCAGAAAGTCCACAAATTATATATCACCATTAGTAGTTCAGTACGCAGAAAATGATTATCAAACTCTCAAAAAAAAGACGGCAAAACTAATAATTTTACTCAAATGTTTTTCTTGCGAAAGGAGCCTTTTGATTATGAGCTTGTTGTATCCTTTTTTGACCTTATACCAGTGATGCGATCCGAATGATAAATTAACAAAGCAGCTGCCACCACCCCAAAAAATGGAGAGAAAGAAACCATCAAGATATACGACACTCCAACTGAGTTACTCGAAGGATCCGTTTGTGTAAAATCGATTTCTTGAATGACCGTGTTGCATGTTTTGAATACTGATAAAAGTTAAGGAAATGATATATAATTTGGTGATTAGTTACCATTGTCCGCAGTAAACTCACTTGGGCAGTTTGTAGCATAGCATAAATCATCAGAGGGATTGAAATAGAGACTATTGACTGACGAAGCTACAGAAGAAAACTGGGAGCCTAGGGTTGAATAAGGAGAAGGACCAGACTCATCTGAAATAAAAATGAAGTCTGCGATCGTGCATATTGAATTTATTGATGTGGTGTCTAATGCTTGACTGTGGATCACTACTCCAGTCAATAAACGTGAAGTTGTGCTTGACTTAGCGGGTATTGTCGGGTAGGTTTGCCCTTCATAGACAATGACGTCCAAAACTCCGTTAAATTCGGTATAGTTAAAGACCGACTGCTTCCCGAAAGCTTTTTTTCCTTTATTATGAACATATGAAGCTAAACTACTCGCCAAAGGGATGCAGCTGCTCTGTGATTGCAAATTATTGAAATAAAATCCGTAGAGATAAGTTCCATAGTAAGAGATCCAGTTATCAACTTGAGTTTGAAGTTCAGTTTGACTATTAGCACATTGCACTGTATCAATGTTTCCAAGTATTTTGATTCCAGCAGCATTGAGAGAGATCATAAGAGTTTGGTAATTGGCATCCAATGAAGTGACAGGGGTTGCATTAGGATTGACTATGACATAAATTTCGAGGTTTTGATTAGATGTTTTTGTATTAATAACAGTGGTCCAGAGAGGACTGGAATAACTGAACTCTATTGGAACGAGCAATTTCAAACTGCAGACTAGCCGAATGGCTAACAAAAAGTAGACATTTTTCATTTTCAGAGCTTCGCTCCAGCAAATGAGTTTGCTATTTCTTAGCGAAATTAAATTTATTCACTTCTCAAAAAGTTTGAGCAAACGTCAAATTATGATAGATTAGGTCGTTCGTTGGAATTTAGGAGCCACTTACCAAGTTCTGATTGGTGAAATCATGATATATTTATTGTTTATGACCTCGATTCAAGTCTACCTTCAGTCACAAAATGAAGCAGTGCCGTGACCAATCTGATTTTTTTCCTGACATCTCCAATTTCAAACAGAACTTAAATCTAAAAAATTGATCTTAAGCGACCGAGATACTAAAATTTTTTCAGGATAAGCCCTTTTAATTGAGATACCTCGCCTAATTTTCTTAATTACAGTTTCAATTAATGTCAAAGTCATTCTCAGTTAACACTGTACTGTATAGCTATAACTCGTATTTCACACAATTATTTCTTTGAGTCAAAACAACTCGGTAAATTTTACAGTGTTGTAATTGTAGTACCCTTTGTCTGTTGTAATCCTTAGGCCTATCTCTGCTCTGGTGCCTGAGAAACTCGGGTTTTTTATTTTTCCAGCTGTATGCAATTATCGGTAAAGATGCTCAACGCAAAAATTTAGATGCACCACGAAAATAATCAATTCGTCAAAACATACATCATAAGATCGTTTTTCTGTTTGACAACCATGATGAACTTTATTGAAAAAAAGAATAGAAACAGTTTGAAAGGCAGCATCCAAACAGCAAACACCCAAGCATATGTCAAACTAGATAGATAAATGATCACTAACACAGTGGATACTGAGTTCAATCCGATGGCAATCCAAATTAGTGTGCGATTCCTTCGAGCTAGAGCCAGTATTTCAATTATTAAAGGAGGTATGAGTATTATCGATGCTCTAACAAGGACTCCAATCGAGCCTGTTAGACCCAGATTCATTTCATTCGAAATTGCATCAGAATGATGCATCGCCCAATAGATCACAATCAGAGAAAGATGCAAAAAGACATCCACAATCACGAATAATTGAAATCTTTTCCGGATTCTGAGGTAGACTTCGTCGATTATTTGCGCATTTGAATCAATGTTATCATAAGATGAGGATTTATTCATGAGAGAGAGTCCAATTATATCTATTGTTAACTGTTAAATTAATTTTGATAGCAGCCTTTACCTTAACTAACGAAAAGTTTTGATAGAGTATATACACGTGCTGTTTTTCAAAGTCGAATTAACACTATGGTAATCAATATTTGATAAAAAGACAAATTATAGGAAGCGATCTTATTTCCAGGTAATTAACAATTAAGACTTTTCGTGACTGAGAGACATGAAAAACTTTTCAATGGAAATTCTTGATCATTTAAAGTCTTTGGCATCCTGATCATCAACACTGACCAAACTTCAAAAGCAAAGAATCACGAAAAATCCAAATTATTAAGTTTCAAACTTCCATAGAAAGATTAAAAAAAAAAAGAGTTCGGTAAGATCACTTTATTTTGTCTAAAATTAGTTATCGTTATAACCACTGAGAATTATGATTTGCTAAACATTCTTATGGCAATTTGGAATCGCAAATCTTGATGGAAATTAACGATCTGTCATTCAAGAATATTGTGTTACTTTTCAAATCATGAGTCAAGACAACCCTCTTATCCAATGTGTCCGATATCAAAATTACCGTGGTCATGTTAGAGAATTTTTTCTGCGCACTATTTCTTCAGCATAAACTTGTCTCCTCCCTTTACGATGTTCAAGTCTCATTGAATTTCAATCTTAGCCATCCGAATGCTGTGATGACAACAAGCAAACTACTGCTATTATATATATATTACATTTTTTTCCTCTC